>Ga0247778_1000101_pt1 | contig 146884 bp, 160 predicted proteins | sample UWRJL049202B5_FD_179939 | JGI IMG/M metagenome (GOLD analysis project Ga0247778, IMG submission 179939) | Plant litter microbial communities from Arlington Agricultural Research Station in Wisconsin, United States - UWRJ-L049-202B-5 | ecosystem: Environmental > Terrestrial > Plant litter >... | reverse complement strand
TTTTATGAAAAAAGGAAAAAAAAAAAAAAAAAAAAAAAAAAAATAGAGCAAGGGAAAAGAATCCCAAAACACTAAGACGCGCCTGCTGTGACCAGGACAGATACGCCGTAGTCAAACCCCACATGCATGGTTTCCCATTCATAGGGAGTTTTGAGTTGAATTTAAACGAGCTGCTATAAGCTTCCATACATCGTGAACCTGTCGTACCTGGTTCAGACGTACCGCCTGAGTATCGAAGGAAATATGCTTATTTGAGAAAATAAAGGGAAAATTAACGTGCCGAAGAATTGCCATTGAATCGCCAATCAGCTTCCAGTGCCAATGGCTATTGCTATTCATTCATTCAACACAGCTATCCACGCCAACGCATTTTCAAAAGAGCACTGGCAATTCCGAAATCCCCACATCCTTCTTCGGCGGCGAATACTTGACCTCCTCAAATGGAATCGCCAGCTTCAAGCTCGGTACCCTCTTCCATAATGTAGCAAAAACAATTTCCAACTCCGCCCTCGCCAGCCACTCAGCCACACACCTATGCTCCCCCCACCCAAACCCCAACGCCTCCTCAATCCCCCTCTCCCTCCTCATATCAAACTTATCCGCATCCTTAAACACATCCTCATCCCGGTTCCCACTCATCGTCGCAGCAATAATACCTTCCCCCTTCCTAATCTCCTTCCCGCCAATAACCACATCCTCTTTCGCAACTCTCTTCGTAGCCAACGCGCTCGCCGTATGGTATCTACACAGCTCCTCCACAAAAGGCTTTGCCCACTTCTCTGGCTCTTTCTTGAAAAGCTCCAGCTGGCCTTCATGCTGCAATAGCTCTACGATACCGAGAGCAATCATCGATACCATCGTAGCGTTCCCCGCTACTAGCAATAGGAAAGCAATGCTCGTCACATCGTCTTTGCTAAGGTTGCCCGGAATTAATTGAGTTCGAACGAGCAGGGAAATGAGATCGTCTTTTGGTTCTTCCAGACGTAGGGTAACGAGATTAGAGATGTAGGATATTAGGGAGGCGTTTGCGGCGCCTGCTTCGGAGGCGGTAGCGGATCCGTTAGAGCGGATTGCGGCTTGGGTTGTTAGGTAGGGGAGGTCTGTGAAGGGGACGCCTAGGATATTGTAGATAATCTTTGGATGAGTTAGTTGCTGGGGAAAGAGTGAAGGGAGAGGGGAGGTACGTAAGAAGGGACGGGGAGGGCGAATTTCTCGACTATATCGATGGGTGTGGTGCCGCCTTCTGAGATCATGGTGTCTAAGAGTGCGTTGACTGTTGACCGGATGTGGGGAAGCATGGAGTCGATGTGCTCTTTGGTGAAGATGGGTTCAACCATGCTTCTGTAAGATATATTAATTTGATACTTGCAAAGGGTCTGGAAAATGCATACCTCTGTTGCATGTGTTGAGGTGGATCCTGTGTGATGTTTAACATTGCTTCTGACAGTAGAATAGCTACTTGCACACACCATGTCAACAAATGTAGGCTTGTTCTTAGCCGCAGCTTTTCCTCCAGTACTCAGTTCAGGGAATCCGGGGCGAGTTCTCTCCTGTTCATTATTAGTTAACTCTTACTTTCCAGCATCCAGATAACGGACTTTGGACAGCCGATTATCTGTCAAAACACTGCGGATATCCTTATGCTTCACCACCAGCCAAGCAATACTTCCATCGAACAATTCAACCTGAGATACAGGATCATTAGCCCTCAATTGGGCATACTCAACAGGAGGCTCTGCCCCCTTAGGGCGAGCAAAGGGGAAGCTTGGAGGGGACATGTTGGAAGTAATTCAAATTGGGGTATCAACTAAGCAATCTCTGCAAATCGTATACAAAAATCTGTGCTTCCGAAACAAACTGCTTCGACTTCTCAACCTCTTTTATAACGAATAGCTCACTCCAATGTACTATGATCGTGCCACCTCACATGCACAATGATTACAAAAGTCGCCATGCAATTACCTGACCAAAACCACGATTTAAGCTGCGATGTATATGCATGAGGACTGTAGTAAGCGTGCGCGACCATGCAAGCACGTAATATCCTATAGAATAGCCGGTTTTGGCGAGGCGGAGAACGTGGAGATGCTGCAACATGCCCGGATGGGTAATGTCGGGATGCGGGGAGGACGCGAAGTGGCGTGACTTTGCAAATACATCGTCGGTGATTCGTATTTTGGGTATATTGTGGCTTCTCCGTGTAGATGGTATTTATTAGGAACGGAACGTGCGGCTTTCTTGAAAGTCGTGCAGGCATCCGGGTCGCCGTCATGAATGGTCGTCTGAGGTATCGCGTAGCTAGCAAGTACTTGGCTGAAGTAGCATTTTCAGTTCATGCTCGCTTCAGTTCAAATCTCTCCAGTCCAAGATCACTTTCTTCTTTTCTTCGTAGAATCGTGCACCTTTTGTCGGATCAGGAGGTTCTGCATTATCGTCTTTGGGGTAAATGCCCGTGCGATCAATGTATATTTGCTTCTCGACAGCCGTGACAACAGTCTCAGCGAAAGATTTGTCCTCAAACACTGCAAAGTATTAATCAGATATGTTCATGGAATTTGAGAAACTCGATGTGTAGGTACTTACTGAAGGCAAGTTCTTCAAGCGTCCGTCCCTGAGTCTCAGGATAGAGGAAGAATACACAAATAACCTCGAAAGCGAGCACACCGCAGTAAATCGCCATATATCTCCATGATATGGCGTCGATGGCAACAGCATTGACCTTTTTTTGTCATTAGCAATGTGCCTTTTAGGTTTGAGAAGACTCTGGATGATATACATATGTAGAAAAGAAGTTGGCTATGCGCCCTGAAAATTGCTCAACAGCAATGCCACGAGCTCGCTCAGCGTACGGGAAGAGCTCAACCAGATATGCTACTTTGGATCAGCACTGTAAGAGAAATCTTTCACGGCGCTCAAGACTCACTGTAGGTTAGGGCGTTATTGCCGATGTTGTAGCATGGATTGTAGGCGTAAATGAAAAATAAACCAGCGACTGAAGCTGCAGTGTTTTTTCTTTTCTCCGCGTGGGCCACAGACATTTTTTCGATCGCAATAGTCAATGCGACATAGACGCAAAGCATGCTCGTAGTACTAAGGAGGAACATCTTTCTTCGAGGGAATCTCGTCACTACCAGGGCAACGATAGTTCCATTGATGAACCCCCAGCATTGCCATGAGACTAGGACTTTTGTCAGATCGCTAAATCACAAATTGATAGAGACCCTTGAAACTTACCATTAATCCTAGTAGAGACACTTGTAGTAGTGAAGCTCATGATTCCCAAAATCTTGTTCATATAGTAGGACAACAAGGTGTTCCCCGATAACTGGGTAAAGAGCCCCATGAGACTTGAAATGAGGACCCGACGACGCATACCTGGAGTTTTCACCAGGTCCACCCATGACTGTTTGGCGTATTCCTACATAGAAACCCCATTAGACTGATAATCAAACGAAACAGGCGAGGCTCTTACCAGCTCAATCTTAATAGTCTCCCTGATCTGCGCCATTTCGGCTCGGACGAAAACTGATTGTCGGTTGCCTTCGGCGTGGTACTTGGTCTTTAATAAATGTTAGCTTGGAGGTTCAACATCATCGGGCTTTAGGATAAAGCTTGTTGCAAGGACGACAACCAAACTCTGATTGAGAACCGGCAGCTGAATGGTAGACTCACCAGAATCTCGAAAGCTTCATTCTCCCTATCCTTGCTGATGAGATAACGAGGGCTCTCCGGAAGGAAACTAGAACCATTAGCAAATAAATCGCAAAGCCATCTATTGTACCCACAAGACAAAGATAATCTGGATTAAAGAGGGTATGCATTGTAAAAATGACGGTATCCTCCATGACCACTCAGTTGTAATTGTGGCCGTCCTCCAGCCAATCACTGCAGCGACGATAGCTCCAACGTAATAAGAAGAGTTGAATAGGGACGTGAGAATGGCTCGTTCTTTCGGATGTGCTAGTTCTCCTATCATCGCTGAGGCCGAAATGATACAAAAGACGATGCCAAATCCGAGTAGCATTCGAGACACGACATACATGGCAACTAGAACTGTCAGCTACGGGTGGGCGTCGGGACCGCTAGGGTAGAATACCGTTCTGAGAGAATCCTTGAAGGATTGCGCCCATCAGCATTACTGTAGACCCACACATGATGGCCTGTACCTCCGGTCAACACATTGTTCAAGTAGAGTGACAGATGCTGAGAAATTATGAGGAGCTGGATGTGTATCGAGATGATGGGCAGGTCTTCCGGGCAATAGACGGAATGAAAAGCACTTACAGTACGACGTCCGAACCACTGATTGATTGTGGGCGCAAATGGTACAGCAACGACGGCTCCTAACGAGTATGCAGCACTGCAGATGTACTAGATTAGCCTTCGGATGATGGGGTGAGCTTGATAAGAGAGTGCTTCTGGGAAAGCCTATTCAATGAACGGAGCGACTTTGAAATTATCGTACTTGATCAAACCTAGTATAGCAGGCCGGATATCGTATTTTTGTGTAGTTTCATTGAAGAACCCGTCGCCAAAATCTAAATGAGTTAGAAATGCCTGGTTCCGCATAGATTAGACAAACATTTGTTGAAGGGTTGAATAAACTGCAGTGCGTTGATTAATTGAGCATCGAACCCGGAGGTGATCTCAATGCCGATACACGCCGGAAAGAGTATGAAATACAGTGACCTTAGGTTCGACTTTTTGTACCAGGCTACCTTGTCCTCCTCGACCATATTCGTGAGAATAGGGTCCGAGGTACCGTCGACATAGCTGAAGAACCCCATTTTCGATGTCAAGTGCACGGCTTGGTTTGAGGCCGGAGTATGTCAAAGTTCATCGTAGGCGCGAAGATTCCCGTCCTCGATTGCGACCGTAGGTTGGCAAGACGCAAGACCACCAGGACCAATAGGGGTGTCGTTATCGCATGTGTAAGAGTCGGGAAGCTTGATCAAGGCTGGCGACGACCAACTCAGATCAGGCGATACAGTAGCAACTGTCTTCGATGCCATACAATCCCACGTGCGGTACCGACCAGAAAAGTAGCAGGCCGTCCCGTGAAATGAACAACTGTTGCTGTTGAAGCTGCTGACTCTTGGTGGAACGTAAGATCTTTTCCCCGCACTTGAGTGAAGAGTGGTAAAAAGATCTTATTGGCTCGCGAGGCGCATTTCTAACACCACGGCATGGGTGGATGGAGATGGAACAACACTCATTTAACTTGCAAGAAAACCGTCGACGACCAAATCTCTCATCGTTTGAAGTAAAATGAAATCAGAACTTTGTCTTGCCACATTTCAGGGTCCCGCGACGCGCTCAAGCCCTACCATCGGCAGACAACATGCAGGGAAATATCAGAAAGGGAGTAAGGGAGTAAGGGAGTAACCTTAAAAGAACCGCGAGCCAACTTAGGAGGAATATCCGACAAAATCTCAGCGTGGCTTATGCATATAAGAGGCGTGGATCTGGTGGGTAGCTGCCGGGAAGGATGATTTCCGCCGCAGGAGGCATTCTTTTGGGGCGATCCTTCTGACCTCGTGAAATGTCCACAACTTTGTGAGGGGGGGAGCCTGGGGAGCCAAGCTTCTGGGTCCAATGACGGCGGTCTTGCCTGCAACAGTTGCGATCCTCGTGGCAGCCCTGCACGGGACAAGAATATAGTTGCGGCTCGCTCAATGACGATAATAACGATAATAATAGTAAGAATAATAATAATAATAATAATGGGGCGGCAAGTATCTTCAAAGGCGGTAGGAATTCTATTCGACCCTCCCAGTGGACAGTTCAGTTGTCGAGAGCGTAGGACAGACCGCCTCTTTTACGAGGGTCCCATACACCCCAATACTGCAAAGACGCTGTTTTTGGTTGGGGTTTTAATTGGGGTGGTGGGGGGATCTGGTGATGGGCGTTCGCGTTGGGAGATGTTTCTGTGATGTAAAGTGAGGAGAACGAGGCGAAAGAGGAGACCGCAATTTATGAGTAAAAGAGCTCAGCTTTGGACTCGAAATAAGGTCGGAAACTAGTTAATTACTGTGTGTCCCCCTAATTCGTGGATGATAGATTGATCGGCCCGTCCGTTCCTATCCATATTAACCGTCACGTGGATTGAAGCACGTGTTGTGCCATCCCATGATCGGCCGCCTCCGACGGCAGACGGCAGACGGCCTAAATGGTTCGAGGTTCGAGCGAGGTAGAAAACAGTGCTTGCAGTTCACACGAGTTTTGCTTTTAGTTTTGCTTTTTTCACTCCCAGCTGCTCTTGTCGTCTCTTCTTCCGCAGGGTTGATATCGATATCACGAAAGAGTCGTTGGATGAAAAGCTGCTAAAAAAAAGCGGCGCTGATTTTCTCGGATTCTCAGTGTCTCGCACATTTAAAATCAGTGCCGCTTTTTCTGCCCGCCTTCCGCTGCCGATTGAAACCTTGATCGCGCACCCCACTCTACACCACATATCCCACTAACCCACTATCCCACTACTAGTACTTTTTCGAGCACTGGCATTGGCAGCTACCATAGCCTCGTCGGGGAGCTCCTCGAAAGTAGACTGGGTAAGATAAGACGCAGCCGGCCGTGCTGGTGATCGTGGGCTGTAGGAGAAAAAGACTTCAATATCCTTCTTCTTCTTCTCTTCTCCTACTTCCATCTCTCTGCTTTCACTTACAGCACCATGCTTTTTGAGCTTCTGCCGTTGACGCTGTGCTGAAGTTGAGCTGCAGAACAAGTGCTTGACAAGCTTCGAATTGTCCATTTCTGATACCAAAGCTTCTGGAAGCTATTTATCTCTACCGCGTTCATATCTTTACCGTCAGTTCCTCGCCATGGCTCCCATTGCCGTCTCTCCCCAACCTGCAGTGTCGAATTCCGCCACCCACTCTCTCTCCTCCGTTACCACGAATTTCGACGATACCCTACGCTTCTATCTCAATGGCACACGCGTTGTCCTCGATGATATCGATCCTGAGGTAACCCTTCTCGAATACCTTCGTGGTATAGGCTTAACGTCTGTGAAATTGGGGTGCGCTGAAGGCGGCTGTGGGGCTTGCACAGTGGTTGTATCGCAGTTCAACCCCACGACGAAGAAGATATACCATGCTAGCGTCAATGCGTGTCTGGCACCGCTGGTCAGTGTGGATGGAAAGCATGTTATCACAAGCGAAGGCATCGGTAATGTCAAGAGACCACATCCCACACAGGAGCGAATCGCCAAGGGAAATGGTAGTCAATGTGGATTCTGCACACCGGGCATTGTGATGAGTCTCTATGCCCTGCTCAGAAATGAGTCCAATCCATCTGAGCATGATGTGGAAGAGGCTTTTGACGGAAACCTCTGCAGGTGCACTGGTTACCGCCCTATTCTCGACGCAGCCCAGACGTTCAGTATGGAGATGTCTTGTGGCAAAGCTAAAGCCAACGGCGGCGGAGGTTGCTGTATGGAGAATGGCAGTAAATCTGGAGGCTGCTGCAAAGACAATGGCTTCAAAGATGACCAGCCGATAAAACGCTTCACGCCACCCGGTTTTATTGAATACAACCCGGATACCGAGCTGATATTCCCTCCTCCACTCACGAAGCACGAATTCAAACCTCTGGCCTTTGGTAACAAGAGGAAGAGGTGGTACCGTCCTGTCACACTGCAACAGCTTCTGGAGATCAAGAGCGTGTACCCTTCTGCCAAAGTCATTGGCGGAAGCACGGAGACACAGATTGAGATCAAGTTTAAGGCCATGCAGTACACCGCTAGTGTCTTTGTCGGCGACATCGCAGAATTACGGCAGTTCTCGTTCAAAGAAGACCACCTTGAAATTGGCGGAAATGTCATTCTCACAGACCTTGAATCGATTGCCCTCAAAGCAATAGAGCACTACGGGCCGGTTAAGGGCCAAGTTTTTGCCGCCGTTCATAAGCAACTCAAGTACTTTGCCGGACGCCAGATTAGGAATGTTGGCACACCAGCTGGTAATTTGGCTACTGCTTCTCCCATTTCTGACCTGAACCCAGTTCTCGTTGCTGCCAATGCTATACTCGTAGCAAAGTCATTGGACAAAGAGACGGAGATTCCAATGTCTCAATTTTTCAAGGGGTATCGTACCACTGCTTTGCCTCCGGATGCTATAATTGCCAGTATTCGGATTCCTATTACGAGCGAGAAGGGTGAGTTCTTCCAGGCTTATAAGCAATCGAAGCGGAAGGACGACGATATCGCCATTGTAAACGCCGCTATTAGAATTTCCCTAAGCAATTCAAACGTTGTTAAAAGTGCGAGTCTTGTTTATGGCGGAATGGCTCCTACGACTGTCGCTGCTAAAACAGCAGGGGCTTACCTCTTAGGAAAGAAGCTCACAGATCCAGCAACTCTCGAAGGTACTATGAATGCTTTAGAGCAAGATTTCGACCTCAGATTTGGCGTGCCAGGTGGTATGGCAACTTATCGGAAGTCCCTAGCACTTGGATTCTTTTATCGATTTTACCATGAGGTTCTTTCAAAACTTGAAGTCAATGAATCTGAGGTTGACGAAGAAGCCGTTGCAGAAATCGAACGGATGATTTCTACTGGCAAAGAAGACAAAGATTCGACTATTGCCTACCAGCAAAACATCCTCGGCAAGGCCAATCCACATGTGGCTGCGCTCAAGCAGACCTGTGGCGAAGCCCAGTACACTGATGATATACCTGTTCAGAAGAATGAACTCTACGGTTGTCTAGTGCTTTCGTCAAAAGCCCGAGCTAAGATACTCTCAGTTGATTATTCTCCTGCTATGGAGTTGCCAGGTGTAGTCGAATGGGTTGATCATACAGATATGCCATCACCTGAGGCAAATTGGTGGGGAGCTCCAGTTTGTGATGAGACGTTCTTCGCTGTCGATGAAGTCTTCACCACTGGGCAACCGATTGGTGTGATCTTAGCCGACAGTGCTGCGCATGCTACAGCCGGCGCAAGAGCTGTCAAAGTGGACTATGAGGAGCTACCCGCAATTTTTACTATGGAGGAAGCTATCGAGAAAGAGAGCTTCTTTGAGCATTTCAGGTTCATCAAAAAGGGTGATACTGAGGGAGCATTCAAGGATGCCGATCATGTCTTCACTGGTGTTACAAGGATGGGAGGTCAAGAGCACTTTTATCTGGAGACACAAGCATGTGTTGCTATACCCAAACCCGAGGATGGAGAGATGGAAATCTTTGCCAGCACTCAAAACCCAACAGAGACGTAAGTCAAAGCCCAAAATGCGGTCACCTATTTGCTAACATCATGCAGCCAGTCATATGTGGCACAAGTATGCAATGTTGCTGCCAATAAAGTTGTTTCCAGGGTCAAGCGTCTTGGTGGAGGTTTCGGTGGTAAGGAAACACGGTCGGTTCAATTGACCGGTATATGCGCTCTTGCTGCAAAGAAGACCGGACGACCAGTGCGATGCATGTTGAATCGTGATGAAGACATGGTTACTTCGGGCCAGAGGCATCCGTTTCTTGCACACTGGAAGGTCGGTGTCAATAAAGATGGAAAGCTTCAAGCTCTCGAAGCCGACGTCTTCTGCAACGCGGGCTGGTCGCAAGATCTAAGTGCGGCTGTTGGCGACAGAGCTCTCTCACATATCGATGGCTGTTACCTGATTCCGAATGTCCACGTTCGAGGAAGATTGTGCAAAACCAACACGATGTCTAATACTGCATTCCGTGGATTCGGCGGACCTCAAGGAATATTCATTTCGGAGTCGTATATGGAGGAAATCGCGGATCGTCTTGATATACCCGTTGAGAGATTGCGGGAGATCAACTTCTATAAGCCGAACGAGGAGACCCACTTCAACCAGAGCTTGAAGGATTGGCATGTTCCGATCATGTACAGACAGGTTCTAGACGAGACCAAGTATGAAGAGCGACGCGAGGCAGTTACAAAGTTCAACGCTTCCCATAAATGGAAGAAGAGAGGCCTCTCCATCGTGCCTACTAAGTTCGGTATCTCATTCACAGCCCTCTTCCTCAACCAAGCTGGCGCACTTGTGCATATTTACCACGACGGCACCGTTTTGGTTGCTCACGGCGGTACTGAAATGGGGCAGGGTCTTCATACCAAGATGACCATGATAGCGGCCGAGACCTTGGGTGTGCCTCTCTCAGATGTTCATATCTCGGAGACTGCTACCAATACTGTTGCAAACACCTCATCGACAGCTGCTTCAGCATCGTCTGATTTAAACGGATACGCAATTTTTAATGCGTGTGCCCAGATCAATGAACGATTAGCACCGTACAGGGAGAAATTTGGCAAAGATGCTTCAATGAAGAAACTTGCTAGCTCTGCATATTTCGATCGAGTCAACCTGTCCGCGAATGGCTTTTACAAGACCCCTGATATTGGCTACGTCTGGGGACCTAACACGGGACAAATGTTCTTCTACTTCACACAAGGTGTCTCTTGTGCGGAAGTCGAGGTAGATACCTTGACTGGAGACTGGACTTGCTTGCGGGCGGATATCAAGATGGATATCGGACGATCGATCAATCCATCCATTGACTATGGCCAAATCGAGGGTGCCTTTGTTCAAGGAATGGGACTCTTCACAATGGAAGAGAGTTTGTGGTTCAGAGGAGGGCCTATGAAAGGTCAACTCGCAACTCGCGGTCCTGGTGCTTACAAGATTCCTGGATTCCGCGATATACCCCAAGAGTTCAACGTATCTATGCTTAAAGGGGTGACATGGGAGAACCTGCAGACTATCCAGCGAAGTCGAGGTGTTGGAGAGCCGCCTCTGTTCATGGGGAGCGTTGTGTTTTTCGCCATTCGAGATGCTTTGAAGGCAGCCAGGAAGCAGTACGGTGTAAGGGCAACACTTGGACAGGATTCAAAGGATGATGGGCTACTGAGACTAGAGAGTCCTGCAACTCCTGAGAGAATTAGGACATCGTGTGTCGATCCTATCATGAAGCGGGCATATGTTAAGCCTCAGGAAGGCGAGAAGAGCTTCTTCATTGCCATTTAAAGAATGGGATTTAGATCCATTTGTAACGGTGTAACGGTCGGCATTACCAATACCGCTCGCGGTGGACACAAAAAACGGCATTGGATATTAGGGGGTTGGAAAATTCCACATAGCCTGGGACATTCAGAACTAGTGCCGCTTTTTTTGCCCCCGCATGTACTGTACCGCTATGCATTTTCCACGAACCAAATTATGTTCCAGAGAGGTGCAATCGTTGATTTTTCTGAGAGGTTTCTTCGCGATGACTTTTGCGTGTCTCAGTGTCGAGGACTTCGTTAAGTTTTCACCGGAAGTAAATACCCCCTATTTCGAGATCACGTGTATATATTAATGACCTCATACCCGCTGTCAAATGTGAGATGGTGATCTTCAAACCATAAGATGTTTCTTGCATTTTTGTCTTCTCCAATTCTCAGCAGAAGCGATTTGGCGAGACAGACACGGCTCGCACCCTCCATACGTGACTTTTTCCTCGAATTAAAGTTGGCAACATGTAGCAACGTCATGGTCAGTCACCAAGCGATGACATCTAGACTCTGGTGCATTTGTTATTGCTAGCATTTCCCCAAAGTCGATTTTTATTCCTTTTTTATTTTCTTTCTACTCTTTATACAATCAAGTTATAATAGTAGACAGCAGAAAAGCTGTCGTGAGTGTATGTTCTGCAAAGTAAGCCGTGGGCTGTCAAACCACTTGTCTCACTCAGTTAAAGCAGTAGCTAGGAAGCAACGCCCAGTTTACCTACCCCTACATCACTTCAAACGTCAATACCAACAAACACATTCCAAAATGGCAGCAGCAGTAGTAGATACAGTGAAGAACACCATTGCTGAGAACTTTGGTGGTATCAGGTTCGCTCTAACCTACTAAATCGTATTCCCCTTTTTAATTACTTACACTCAACAACACAGTCACGATCTCGCATCCAAAGAGCAAAAATTCTCCCTCGAAGAAGTCCCCGATCTCAGCGGGAAAGTAGCAGTGATAACAGGTGGCACTGCCGGAATCGGTTATGCTTGCTCTCACACCATGCTATCCAAGAACATCGCACACCTCTATATCATCTCCTCCAACCAGGCATCCTGGGATGATGCATTCAAAACCATCTCCCGAGACATGGGCGAAGGTATCGGCAGTAAAATCACCTACCTCCAATGCGACATGGCAGACTGGCAAAACGTCGCCCGAACTGCCAAGAAAATCGTCGACAAAACTCCTACCATCGACATCTTAATCAATGATGCCGCGAGGGGAATCATGACCTACCAACTCACAGATTACGGCGTCGATCGCCATATGGCCGTGAACCACATGGGCCACGTAATCCTCACTTCTCACCTCCTCCCGACACTGAAATCCACCGCCGAGAAAGGCAGCACTGTCCGTATTGTAGGCCTAGGCTCAAACGCCCACCAAGCAACGCCCAGCGACTGCAAATTCGCCAGTTTGGAAGAACTAAACCAAGACCTGGGTCCAAATGGCCAATACGGCCGTTCCAAGCTCGCAGTAATGCTCTACCACCGCTATCTAGCTCGTCACCTTTCCTCTACACACCCAAATATCTTGTCCAACAGTGTCCACCCAGGATTCGTAGACACGAAGATGTCAGCGGACGATATCCATGAGCCTTACCCGATTGCGGGGTACGCTATGAGTGTGGGGCTGAAGCCGTTCAAGAAGGATCAGTGGATGGGGGCTGTAAGTGCTATGTACTGTGCGACGAAGACGGACAAGACTGGGGAATATGTGTGTCCTCCTGCTGTACCTGAGGCTGGGAATGCGTTGGCGCAGAATGAGAAGTTGGGAGAGGCATTGATGGCGTTGACGAGGAAGGTGGTTAAGGAGAAGATGAAGGGTGATAGTTTGGAGAAGGGATGCCCGTTTGATCTATTCTAGACAGGACGAAGGTAATGGAATCTGCCGATGCTGCTATAGTAGATGTGATTGTTCTGTGATGTGCTATTCCTCTTAAGCGAGAATAATTGGAAATGAGAAACGGGGACGACTATTCAATGAGGCTCACAGAATTAAAAAATCTCATGAGGTGTTAAGGCCAATGGTATAATCTTCGCGCCTGACAAGTCTAGGATATAGCTCTATCTTTAAAGCCCGTTCTAGTCCGGTGATACTAAGAGGGCTCCCTTCGGCTTTAGTGTGAGATGTATTTCTTCAAATCTCTCAACCTCTCCTTCGCTCTCTCCAAAACTTCATCTTCTTTGCAGACCGCAAATCGTAACCAGTCCTCGCCAATATGCGCATTGGCATCCGTGTAGAACTCAGTCGGGGGTATGGCAGCCACTCCAACTTCTTGAATCAGGAACCAACTCAACTTGAAATCTCTCGGTCTGTCCTTGACATGATCTGGGAATGGGTAGTCGGCTGGTATGTTGACTTTTTTCATGTTGACCAAGACGAAGTATCCACCTTCTGGATCTGAGAATGGTAGGTCAAGCTCTTTCCAGATTTCATTGAATTTATCCATTTTGCCTTTCATTTCCTTGACAGCTGAGTTCCAAAACCCATTTTTATCAGCTTCTTCGAAACCGACCGCTGCTGCTTCTTGAAGTGGTGACACTGAAGAATAACAGATTCTCGTGTGCGCGGCGGCGACGTAGTTTATCAGATGTGGAGGTCCAATCAACCAGCCAACTCTCCATCCTGTAGCGTAAAAGTTCTTGCCAGCAGATCCTACAGTAAGGGTAAGACTCTCTATCTCAGGAGACAAGGTGGCAATTCGTGTGAAAGGAACGTAATACAAGCGATCGTAAACCTCGTCGGAGAGAATAATGATGTTGTTTTTGACGCATAAGTCGCCTATCTTCAGCAATTCATCTTTTGAAAAGACCTTCCCGACTGGATTGTGTGGTGTGTTGAGGACAATCATTTTCGTTCTGGGGGAAATAGCAGCTTCGAGCTCCGAGAAATCGATTGTCCATTCGCCGGCTGAGGAGTCTTCGGCTGCACCTTTAGGGGGAGGATGGAGAGGAACGTAGACGATCCTTCCGCCTGGCATTTCGATATTAGATATGTACCTAAGACCATGTTAGTATAAGATACAGAAACAAGAAGTAGATACTTACTGGTCGAAAAATGGCTCAAAGACTATAACTTCGTCTCCTTCTTCGATGAAACCCATGAAAGCACTCAGCATCCCTGCCACTAAATTAGCTTGGGTTCCTCCCAGTATTGATTCAGCGCCCACCTTCGTTTGCTCCAGTCGTAATGGTAATCTCAGTGTCTGGATTCAACGTCCTTCCCCATAGCGGCGAATATGCATCTGCGAGTGCTTTCTTTAGGCGTGGACGTCCTCGAGTGGGAGAGTATTGGTTGCATTCAACTTTGTCCAGTGCTTGCTTCGCAGCATTTATGATAAAGTCTGGTGGATTGTACCCAAAGAACCCTTGGCCCATATTGACAATTGGCTGCTTGGGAGAAGCTGCGGCCCCTTCATTGACAATGGTCCTGCATTGTTGTCAACAACCATTATGAAAGGACCTGAAAAGGAGGGGTAGCAGTTTTGAGCTACAAGAATAGCCCAACTTGGCTCTCAGAGTGATGGTATTACAACAAGCTGGAAAGAAACCCCCGGATGCATTGAAAGGTCCTTACCAAACATCTTGCTTCCTGCCTGCAACTCGGGCAGCAGGTTGGGGCGGCTTCGGAGCCATAGTGGGGGTAGAATATCCTCGTGCACCAAGTCCAGCTATGAATTGGGAATATTTGGGAACTCGCAGTTGCCAGTTTCGTGTCAAATGAGTGACAGCAGCTCGAGGATTCATGGATGACTTGAGATGAGAAAAGAGAAGAGAAGAGAAGAGAAGAGAAGAGGAGAAAAGGAATCCTATCTGCGGGTCTTTTGTTTATAAATCACCAAGGGACATCTTTTCTGATTTGGGGAAGATGACGCGATCTCCAGGCGGGTGCGGCCGCATCAAATGGAGCTCCCCTTCCCTTGCCCTTGATCTGCACTTCCCGGTGTGCATGTACTGTCACCGAAAGTGCAACATTCACAGCATCGTATAGTCGCGTCCCGCAGGATCGTCGGAGTAGAGCCGTGAAGCAATGGCTCTGGCTGCGATATTGAATCAGACAGGAGCTGCTGGCCGCTCTGAAATACCCTCGAGTTGAGCAAGCTACTTCCACGTCTACAACTAAATCTTAAACACAATATGGAGTCCTCGAAGCCTCCTCTTCCCACGACTATCCGATTTACGACCTCGATTCCGGACCTTCTACTCGATATTCCCGACCCAGACGCGACTACTGTCGTTGCTCTGAAGCATCTCATTCGGGGCCGGCTCGAACCGCCCACGTCGAAACACCGATTCCGGCTTATACATAGTGGAAAGCTCCTCAGAGATGATGATATTCTATCAGCGGTCCTCAAAGTTCCTGCTCCTCCACCACCCCGCGCCGATCCGAAAGGTAAAGGTAAAGCCGTCGATTTGCCTCCGCCGCGGGTCTACATCAATTGCTCAATTGGCGATGTCCTAACATCTGCTGAGCTCTCTGCGGAAACTTTCGCAGCTACGGAGTCGAAAAACAAATCTAAGAAAACAGCAAAGAGCGATTCCAAACAGGGAAGTCCATCCCGGCCAACAACGACTACTACGCCCGCTCCTCGAGGCTTTGATCGGCTACTTTCTGGCGGGTTTACTCCTGCAGAAGTGAACCAGCTCCGACTACAGTTCCTCTCCATACAAGCCAATATCCATACACCCGATACTATGCCCTCTCCCGAGACACTGCGGCGCATGGAAGACGCATGGATTGATGACAATGCGGGCAATGCTGGCGCTGGGGCTACAAATGCTGGTTTCGACTTTGGGGATGACAGTATGGGAGGTGGTGCTTTGGATGATTTACTGTGGGGCAATATCATGGGATTTCTGTGGCCCCTTGGCTCCATAGGATGGATCATACGAGAAGGCGGTGTGTGGTCAAGAAGAAGGCAAATCGCCGTCTTTACCGGTTTTGTGCTCAGTCTCACATTCGGTATGTTGAGAGTCGTATCATGAAAGCAACGGCTTGCTGCCGAAATTTGAAGGCGAACTTGTGCTATGAGCGGCGGAGGAAGCTTCCGATCCATCGATACTTCACATACTGCGGCACTGATGCCGTTGGGCTGCCTGTATGACCCTGCACAATGCATAAGCACCCAATTTCCCATGGCAATGGTTCGAACCGTGGTTTTGGACTGCTTCATCTATCTTGTGGAACGATTGATGGATTATCGTTGCTAAATACAGCCGAACTAGTCGCTCAGACAATGCTGCCGGGGCGAAGCAAAGCTGCAAGGGTTGTCTATTCTGGTTCAACTCCAAAGACGTTGATACATCCCTGGCAGATTAGATTACATTGGTCTAAGATTCCGACATCAGGCCGCTTCTCCTCTCCCTCGCTATATAAATCACCTTATTATCTGATGAAGTCCCTGCAAGCTAAGGTGGACCGTTGGAAGGGTGTACGACTCTATGTTACGCTACATATACCCCAAGAAAAAGATGCAATTTCTCATGTATTCCGCCTGACCATCAATCCTAACTCTTCTACCAAAAAGCCTCTCTACTAACGGCATTGGTTCCGTCTTGCTTCAAATCAGCAAGGACTAGCTGCAGGTAGCATATATTGCAATAGTTTCGCCTCAAAGAATTTGTGTTGCTTAAAGCTGCCGTATAACGTTACTACAATTTCAAAAATGTTCATTTTCTTCCCTCCCTCTTGATACTTCTGATGCAGGATGCTGTGATCGCTGAGTCGTAAAGCCCAGGGACTAGGATGCCCAATTGATCGGGATCCTTTCAGGAATTCTCTCTATTTATGAGCTAGATAAAGCTCCCAATGTCAAGTGCTTTTGAAGTGCATGCTGTAATTTTCGTTCTAGCAATTCGTTCGAGTATGACAGACAGCCTGGCGAAAGGTACGAGCGAGCCAAAGGTTGAACCTTCAGCCCATACCTTCGACCCACATCCTAATTCTGATCCGGACCCTCACGTCCAATTTCAAATTCTCGAACAGCCCCTGGCGCCTCTTTCAGATCTAATTACTAGTCAGTAGACCCCTTCTTCAGCTTGTACTTCAGTTTAATAATTAGAAACTGTTCTAAGGCCCAGTAATCAACTTATCGACCCAGGCCCAACCTGAGTACATTCATACTCAAGTTCATGCCTCTACCCAAACCGACTGGCAGTCCATCAAACGACAATGACAATATTGAAGCCGATGTAAGTTCTAAAGAGTTAACACTGCGAGTGTCAATATGTGATTTACAAAATCAAAGGATATCGAAGCGCTCGAAAGAGACTCTGCATTCGGTGACAGTGGCTCGTAGGTCAATATTCAATCCCTTTCGGGAGAATCTATCTCATGAAATCTCAGCATTGCAAGTTCAAGGACGTCTTTGCTCTCTGGCATCACGAAATATCGGTAAGATAAGCTTCTGGCATATAATAGTTGTGTAGCTGATGTATCTGGCGTAGGCAAGAGGTATAAACCACATAGAAGTTGGTTATGATCATGACTAAAATATCAAGAATGGCCGGACATATCACGCGTACAAGGATGGAAAATATCTTTTCGTAGGTTTCTACACTGCGTATCAAGAATCAAACTCTAACATAAACAGCCAAATGACGAGAAGGAGCAAGATCGACTTGATCTTGTAGGTTAAAGGGCGCTTTTCCTAGCCTTCTAGATGCTAAGAGTCTAGTTCCACCACGTCTTCACACTTCTCTTCAACGGCAAACTTTTCCACGCCCCGCTCAAGAATCCACAACGAGTTCTTGATGCTGGGACTGGGACTGGTATTTGGGCTATAGAATTTGCAGAGTACGGAATCAATGCCTGTGGATATTCCTTTCTGACGCTTCCAAGCCAGTTTGAGGCCGCCCATGTGATTGGAAGTGACCTGAGTCCTATTCAACCAGGATGGTGAGTTCCACGATCTATTGCAGATGACTTTAGGTGCTAATGAAGCCAGGATCCCGCCCAACCTCGAATTCGAAGTATCTACCCACTGTCCCAGTTTTACAAACTTCTAATAATTTAGGTCGACGACATCGAAGAAACTTGGCGCCACAAACCTTTTGACTTCATCCACATGCGCATGCTAGCCGGCGCAATCAAAGACTGGCCTGCGCTAATCGCCCAAGCCTACAACCATCTCGAACCAGGCGGCTGGCTTGAGTTCTGCGAGTTCGAAGTCTGGGTGAACTGCCAAAATGAAGTGGAAGTACCGAGAATGATTCAGAAATGGCAGACGCTGCTGCAAGAAGCAGGGGAGAAGATCGGGAGGACGTTCATTGTCGCTGTGCATCAGAAGAAGTGGTTGGAAAATGCGGGGTTTGTGAACGTTCATGAGGATGTTTATAGGGTTTGTTTCTTGGAGATGAGGGAAGGGGTGATGTGAGTGCTGACTGGGGAACAGGTCCCTAATAGTCCTTGGCCTAAGGATCGACGCTGGAAGGAAATCGGGCTGTATCAGCAGCATAATATGCTTGATGCTGCATCTTCTTACGGGCAGGCCCACTTTACGCGCGTGCTGGGCTGGACACCTGAGGAGTTTCAGGTCTTGAGTGCGGGTGTGAGAAAAGAGTTGAAGAATTTGAAGTATCACCTTCGTTCGAATTTGCATGTTGTGTATGGGCAGAAGCCGGGTGGCGAGACTCAGTAGGAGATTGGAGATTGGTTGCTGAGTTTCCTTTCCTAATTTTTTCAAGATATATGAACTCTCTGGGATGGAGCAAGCTTAATCTAACAATGTCTCATTACTATTCGTCTTTTCAACTTTTGCATAGTATGCTCATAATCTCGTCTCTAAAACAACGCCAGACACCGTTTCAAAACTCCCAGTCCTACTGAACCTTCTTCAACTTGCGCGGCGAGACATTCTGGACTCTTCTGTTGACCCCGAAAATCCTCTCGATTAATACAACCAGAACCTGCACCACCGAAATCCACAACCTCAACACCAAATCCGCGAGCCCAAGCACAGGCCGCTTACCCCTGCTAAACGTGCTATCCACAAATTCAAACGGTAACTGAGCGCCCAAGTGCTCTATCGCTACCTTTAGCCCGCTCGAAAACCCATCTTCATGGAAGCCATACTTGGTCCAGGCCCCCGCATAGCTGATACCTCTCTTATTCTGGATCTTGGGCAGCAAACTCTGGCTTCTTATCGCTCTGGCGTTGTATAGTGGATGGTGATACGTGTAGCGACCTTGCACGTGTTCTGGATCAGGGTTGTGGAGCGGATTTAGCGTCACAAGAATGGGCCCGAAATGTGATTCGGGAATGTGTTGTAGGATGTTCATGTTGTATGTTAGGCAGACTTGGTCGATATTCGAAGACGTAGGTGAGGATTTTGTTATATAATTCCAGCTCGACCAAGCTGTTCTTAATTTCGGCATCAGGGAGAGATCTGAATGTAGGATTGCTGTGTTTTTGCTGGTTTGGAACCCAGAGAGGATTTCGTTTTCGGTGGGTGTTATGGAGGGGGATATGAGGGTGTGGGCTTGGGGGCCATGGGTTGCTACTACTACGTGGTCATAGGTGTCTATTTTGCCGTTTGAGAGGTGGAGTTGTACTTTTCCCAAGTTGGTGTTGGTTATAGATTCGACAGCGGTAGAGAGGAAGACGTGGTTTGGGGGAAAGCCTTTCATTACGGCATCGATGTAGGATTTGCCGCAGTTCTCGAGGGTTAACCATTGTGGTCGAGCGGCGACGGTGCTGAGGAGGTGATGGTTCCACCTGGTGAAGTTAGCATTTGGTTCGGCTTAAGTTATTTCTCAACCTTACATGAATCGGACGAGTGTGACAGCTGGGAATTCTAGAGTAGCTTTGTCTGGACTTGTACTCCATACCGCTGCTGTCATTGGTATTAAATAGTCGTCCCGGAAAGCATCTGAGTATCCCTCCCTTGCCAAATATTGTCCAATGCTCTCTTGCTCTTCTGCATAGTGAACGGTATATCCATTTGTATCGTCATTCGAATTCCCATTCACATATTCCTCACTCCTTTCCTCAGCCTTCAGGAGATCCAGAGCATACTGGTTGAACCTTATAATATCGAATATCATCCTCCACACCCGCGGCGAGAATAAGTTGCGCCGTTGAGCGAACACAGCTGAGAGAGAAGTACCGGCCCATTCGAACAATCCTTGGTCTCGAGATACGCCAAATGTCATTTCAGTCGGTACAGTACTAACACCGATATTTTTGAGGAAAGCAATAAAATTAGCTGTGCCAAGTCAGCTTCTGTAATTGACTGAGGGAAGATAATAAACTGACGATAGGTGGCGGTATTGAGGACAATGAAGCCCGTATCCACCCATGTTTTACTTTTCCCATTCTTGAATTCGACGGTATTCGTATGCCCTCCCAATCGATCCGCCGCTTCGTAGATATATACATCGTGATGCGTCCGATTCAACGCCCACAATGCGCCTATTCCACTTGTGCCGCTGCCAATGATCGCGACTTTCTTTCTAGGGGAGGGAGGAGTTAGGGAAGCCATAACTAAGAATATAGGAGGAGGAGAAGGGTTCTAGGTAGGAAAGAAATTGTATTCACAAGTCATGGCCAGTCTGCTCCAGGGAGGAAGAATTGGAGCTTGACGCGGGGGGGTTCTCAGGCAGTGACGGCATTCTTGCTTTTTGTTGTACAGTTGGAGCGGCACGGGTGTTAGTGGCTTTCATGTGAGACAAACTCCAAGATCACTTAGTAGCGGTAAGAAACAATGCATATGTAGAGAAACAAGATAGGAATTCAAGATTTCAATAGCGCGAAGTTAAAAAGCTATGGCTCGAGCATCAAGATGTTTGAATAATCCGCCGTCAATGCGAATAGCGGGGCTATGATTCGGTGTTTGATATCGTCAAGGATCTCCATTCCCTGCAGACTTTCAGCGGTGGAGTGGATTCTGGCTGTGGCTGTGGCTGTGGCTGGGACCTTGAGGCGGATGCGCAAGGATTGTCAAGCCAGTCGAGACGTCGTAATCCGCAGAGGCAACGACATCAAGACATTATTGAATTCCTCCGACGCATATCGATATACTATTGCGAAACAATACCAGCCTGTTGTTGAGCCTCTCCATCTCCTTACAGTCACCTGTCACCACGATTTAGTGCGCGAGATCTGCGGACCCCAGCCACCCAGTAGACCAAGCATTGCGACGCCTCGAAGGCAACGATAACATCACCCTACCTCCACGACCGAGCCATCCCGAAAACATCTATCAATCAATATGGCGAATCCTCTCGATACCGATGCTGGTTCTGAGCTCTTCAGCAGCTATGAAGCCGAGCTCAAGCTCGTCCAGGCCGACCTGAGCCAGAAGCTGGAACAGATCCCAGACCTGGCAGGCGAGCCACGGAAGGCAGCTCTCAGTCAGGCAGAGCGAGCATTAGAGGAGGCGAACGAACTGGTGAGTTAGAAATGATTTGAGGGTCTGGGATGGCCGTACTAACCTCAACAGCTCGACCAAATGCGCCTCGAGAAGCAAAACATCCCCTCTTCAAATCGCACCAAAGTCAACCAACGCCTCCGCAACCACGAATCCGACGTCGATGTAGCAAAGAGAAAACTACGCTCGCTAGCCGACGATCGATCCGCCTTGTTTGGATCACGATACTCAGATAACCCGAACGATGTACAACTCGAACAGCGCCAGCAACTACTGTCGGGAACTGATAGACTGGACCGCAGCTCGCAGAGACTGAAGGCTAGTCAGGCGTTGGCGAATGACACGGAGGCTATTGGAGCCAGTACGCTTGCGAATCTGCATGGCCAGAGGGAGACGATCATGCATACGAATGCTACTTTGTTGGAGAGCGAGGGATATGTGGACAGGAGTGTCAAGACGTTGAGGGGGATGGCGCGTAGGTAAATCGTCCCTTGGTCCAGTTGCAGAAAAGTGAGTAGAAGAAATGCTAACGTTTTGATGGCAGGATGGCTACAAATCGGATTATAACTGTTTGTATTATCACGGTTTTGGTTCTGCTCATTATTGCTGTTGTTTACAGCAAGTTTAGATGAGCGATTTAGAATTTTGGGGCTATGACAAGGCGTTTCTGGTGGTTTGCAGATACTCTATGCGTTCGTTTCAGGGGCGATTCTAGTATAATTCAATGCATTGTACATCAGAATGGGCTGGGAAGTAGTGTTTCTCGGTGCTGTGAAACTTACTCTTCACCAGCTTTTCGATCTCGAGAAGATTCTTGTGTTGAAATGTGCTACATCTAGTCTTTTTAATCGTTGGATGGGTTTTATGCTATGACAGTCATTTCGCCTTTCCAACGAGTTTCATGGAGGCTACGGCGATGCGGAACACGGCATTTGAAAGGGGAGGACAAATCCGACGAGAAAGATGTTTCACGGATATGATTGTGTTACAAGAATCTCGTTGAGATTTTAATATTCGAGTAAGCATTCTCGAACAAGACAAGTTCTTACCGTACTCGCTACAAGTGGACGACGGTATCTTGAGGTTTCCCGAAGCATTCAATATCTTGAGATTTTTGTGCCATTTCCTGTAGATGATTGCTACACCAATAAGACCATAAAGCAAGTGCTTACCGATAGGAGACTCGCGGAGATATTAATAGGTGTTGAGATCTTACGTGTAACAGAGCGCAGAATACCGCCTGGAGGCCTTGAAGCTTTTCGAGCCTCCTGTTCACTCTCATCCAAATCGATAATTCGTAGTTCGTTTTGTTGCCGGAATATTATTTCTATGCTCATCTCATTGCATAAATTTCCCGAATCGTGCCGCGCTACTACACGTCCCGCGAGTCGTGACAACTAGAAACCCCAGAAAGCTTCATCCGCTTCCATCCACGTCCCCGCCTCCTCTTCCGCGCCCCGGCCTTGATGTTGTGTTCCGCTGTTCTAGCCCGCATTCGTGCCGCGCCCCGCGCCTAACAAGTGGACATATGAGAGTGATCAGCGGCGTTACTGCCAAGATTGGTCAAGCTTTACTGGGGTACTGGGAAAGCTATTGGTGGAAAGACTTTGATGTTCAGTGACAGCTACTGATCCACGAATGAGAGGGGTCCATAGTGGGGATGCGATTGGGAGCTCTGTACATAACAGCTCTTGTCGGCCTGGCCATTCGGATTTCTCTCGACTCTCTCTTTCAAGTCAACTGAGGTTGTCGCGCTTCATACGAGAAACCGGCATCATGGCGAAAGTATCTTTCTTCAAGAACTACAGAGTCTATTTGCTCACTTCGGTGGCATATATGGGCTCTCTTCTATTCGGTAAGCCCCTTCATCAATTAATTGCCTCCAAAGATTGCCAACATGAAGTCTAGGCTACGATACCGGTGTAATGGGCAGTGTCCTCGCGCTCTCATCCTTCAAGAAAGACTTCGGCCTTCCGACCACCAAAGGCGGTTTCGCAGACGCCAAAAACGCCAAAGTTGCCTCCAACACCGTCTCGCTGCTCACAGCAGGCTGTTTCTTCGGCGCCATCGCCGCTGCGTTCCTTAACGATCGTTATGGACGCCGGTTCTCGCTCATGGGCTTTGCCTGCATATTCTTGATCGGAGCCGCGGTGCAAACAGCTGCCACTCACGAAATCGGGCAGATCTACGCCGGGCGTGTGATTGCTGGACTAGGAATCGGTGGCATGAGTAGTATTACTCCTGTGTTCGTCGCTGAGAATTGCCCACCTGCTGTGCGAGGAAGAATCACGGGCCTGTTCCAAGAGTTTTTGGTTATTGGATCTACGTTTGCGTACTGGCTCAACTACGGTGTGGCGCTACATATCAAGCCTTCTACTAAGCAATGGCGTATTCCGGTGGCCATCCAGATTATCCCTGGCGGATTTTTGCTTATCGGTTTATTCTTCCTGAAGGAGAGCCCGAGGTGGCTTATGAAGCAGGGTCGTTACGAAGAGGCAACTGCTTCGCTGGCTTATATGCGAAAGGAAGACCCACAGCACCCCGATATTGTGAAGGAAATTGCCGAGATCAGGGCAGCAATCGATGAGGAGCTCGCTCTGACCGAGGGTGTGCAGTGGAAGGAGTGCATTACGCCTGGAAACCGGTATCGTTTCTTGTCGGGATTTCTCATCATGTTCTGGCAACAATTTTCAGGTACCAATTCGATCGGTTACTATGCACCCCAAATCTTCCAGACAGTTGGGATTACCGGTACCAACACCTCTCTATTCACAACAGGTATCTACGGTACCGTCAAGGTCTGCACCACCGGTATCTTCTTGCTCATCGGCATCGACAAACTCGGACGGCGCAAGTCCTTACTCATGGGCGCTGCGTGGATGATGACAATGATGTTTATCCTTGGTGCAGTACTGCACACCCATCCGCCAAATCCAAAGGAACCTAAAGTGACTTCATCTTCAATCGCTATGGTCGTCATGATTTACCTCTACGTAATTGGCTATTCCGCATCCTGGGGTCCCATCCCATGGGTCTATCTCTCCGAGATCTTCCCCACTCGCCTGCGGTCCTACGGAGTAGGCATGGGCGCTGCTACGCAGTGGCTGTTCAACTTCGTCATTACCGAAGTCACTCCCAACGCCGTAAATCATATTGGGTGGCGGACCTTCTTGATGTTTGGCATTTTCTGCTTTTCCATGGGAGTCTGGGTGTTCTTCTTCGTTAAGGAGACCAAAGGGAGGAGTCTGGAAGATATGGATATTCTATTTGGAACAGTCAATGCAGATCAGAGAGCTGTGGATGTGGAGAGGGTGCTTCATAAGAAGTATCTGAATGAAGAAGGGGATGCGACTGCTGGAGAGGAGCATAAAGGGCATTCTGTTGCGTTGGAGAATGTGAGTCCTGTTGAGGTGAAGACTTGAATTGTAACCATTTTATTATTAGAATGATGCGATGATAATCCTAGCTTCTAAGTCAGTATAATCAAGAGTTTGCATTGGACTAGTTCCAAGCCTAAAAGGGGGTCTCGCTTGCTCGTCAATGCATCCGTAGTTGGGAACGGGAAATCAGAGCCTACCTAGCCAGTCCAATTTCCAACTTCCACTTTTTTGATCTATTTGCATTTCGATTTTGTTCAACTTCAAAAATCGGTTTTCCATCTCTATTCAATTCAAACAGTCGACAGCCGACTACCAGTCAAGATGATCCAATATTCCCGCGAGGAGTTGCTCGAGTGCCGGCCTAAAGCCCACCCATACAGTCAACAGGAAATCTTCCAAATGATTACGGGTATACAACTAAAAGGTCAACCATCGGTATCGAAAAAACAACCTTCAACATCGAAAATACCCCAGCCATTGTCGAGGAACGAGCGTGAACCGGAAAGTGCCGAATTTTATGTATTGGCCCCATATTCCATGCACCGCGATGTGTTACAATTACAGCTGTGTCTTGGCCTCTCGTCGCTACATAAAGACTCCAAATGCACAGACGTACTCTTCATTGCTATTGATTTCGAGAACTTGCACCGCTTTGCAGCGAGTTTTTCGGACCCGAATTACAAAGGTCAACTCGGCATATCAATTTTCGACACGCGAGATGAGCATCCAGCTCTCAAAACCTACGATTATTCCACTGGAACTGACTCGAATTATCATTGCCGTGCCAGGAATCGGTATTTGTTTGGTAGAACAGAAGAAAAGAAGCAGTGGGAGTTTGCAGAGATTCTAGAGGGTTTCATGAAGAGGGATCGAAATATTGTTATTGTGGGCCACGGCATGTATTGTGACTTGGAAGTTTTGAGATTTCTTAACGTAGATATAAAGTCTTCTGTTGTGGGAATATTTGATACGGCGCAGTTTGCCTCTCTGGTTCTAGGTCCTGGGTAAGATCATACCTATCCTCAACATGATTTAAGCTAACCGTTCGTTTTGCAACAGGCAACGATCCTTAGATAAAATTCTCAAGAGGCTACAATTACCACACGCGCGACTGCATTCAGCCGGTAACGACGCAAACTTTACCCTTAGAGCATGCTTCTGCTCGGCATTGCAAGCTATAGCTCTGAATATGAAATTCTCGAACCTAACATTTGGAAAAGGTTGGAGGAGCTGTGGGATGTGGCGCACCTGAGAGACAATCGGTTATTGCGGCCCAAGAAGTCGCAGCACAATAGCGAGTATACGACTCGGGAATTAATTTGGTCTTTCCTAAAGAGCAGAAGAGACATTAGGAGAGGACGTCTGGACTGCGTATCAAACTATTGTTCGCCTCCAACACGCAGTATGAAAGTGAGAGGACAAGTCTCCGCCGAGGAACAGGTTCGGATACGTCTTGAGCGACAGAAAAAGCGGGAGCTGAAGGAGATGGAGGCTGCAGCTTTGTTAGATGCAGACGGAAGCGAGCCCTTGTTCTTCACGAAGCGACAAAGGAGTATGGATCTTAGAGATCTGTGATGGGTTCTGGGGAATTGACTCCGTATCAATGGATCCGTATTGGAAAGCAACCTTGGAGGATAACTTCACTGGACTGTTTTTCGGCTTCTTCAGAAGGGGGTTCGCGCATCCTTTGACGCCTGTCTATTCGTGCCTCCAACCCTTTCCCGGGCTGGGGTCATATCTGTTTCTTCAGAGCTTCAAACTTCAAGTCGTAATTGTTATTGCAACGAGATCTAGTAATGAGAGAAATATATTTTACAGTTTAAATCCACATTTTCTGATTGCTCGGAACGCGGCGAACTGCGGAGCACCACTCCTCTGGCACCTATTTCTGAGTAAACTTACAAAAATTCAACATTGCAAGAGCCGGTTCGCAGAAGGTTCCTTCTCTGGTGAAAAACATCCATGTGACTGAAAAGAAAAATATTATGCTCATTCGCCCCCGGCTTAGTCTAGAACCAAGTGACATCACACCATTCGCACTTTCCCACAAAAGGAGTGTGCCGAATATTTGAAAAGCAGCTCCGACCTACACTTTGCCAACAAATTTCAGTCGTATCATGCCGAGCGTTCCTTCTGGAACCCTTCTGATGAACGACCATGCTGAAAGATCTGCCAACGATCACTCGTGGAAATATGAAGTCCTTTCGAAGCTGCACGAGAAAACATGGTTCGGCTTCGACCTTGACGACACACTTCACGAATTTCGAAAAGCCTCTAATGCAGCAGTCCTTTCGACGATTTTGAAGGTGTCTACTGAGCACCGAATAGCCATTGATGACTTAAAGGCTTCTTACAAAATAATTCTTACTCAAAAGACCGCGCAAGCTTTCACGGACGGGAAAAGCTCTGATGATTATCGGAAGGAGCGGTTCGCTGCCGTGCTAAGAGATTTCTCTGTCGAGGCAACACCGGGATTTCTCGACGAGTTGGCTGCAATTTACAAAGCAAAGCTGAAACTCTCGTTGGAGTTGAAAGCTGGAGCAGTGAGCCTACTTACGTATCTCAAATCTATTGGGAAGAAAATTGTGGTTATTACCGAGGGGCCACAGGATGCACAAGAGTGGACTTTGGAAATTCTCGGTCTCTCTGAATTCGTTGATTATCTTGCCACCACTAATTACTTTGGGGTCTCTAAGATGAGTGGAATTTTCGAGAAGGTATTAGTGGAGCTTGGGATCGAGGCTACGGAGCTGGCCTATGTTGGAGATAGTTTGGAGAGGGATATACTACCTACCAGGGCTCGTGGGATTTATTCGATCCATTTTTCAGAGCAAGAGGGTGCCGAGCTGAGCACAGATGGATTGAGAATTAATAGTTTGAATGAGTTGGAGCTTATTTTGCGGCGATAGAGGACACAGCAGAATTCAGTTAGGGGGTGTTGATCTTGAAATATTTCAGTCTGTGTAGATGCCGCCTACGTCTTTGTTGCCTCACTCCTTCACTTTACACAGGGCCCCAGGGAACCGCTTACTATCGAGACTACCAGTCCTTTCATAAGCCCAGTCTTAGATTCATTAGATCTCAGATATTTTGAAGAATAATTCCCACTACCATCGTGCCCCGAAGAGTGGTTCACAACCAACAAGATACATTGGCTACATATTTAGGCATCCTCAAAGATCTCTATGCCATCAAGGTGGATTTTGAACTCTGAAGGTAATCATTAAGCGTCAAAAAGACAGAAAAGTCGGCAGGAGAGCCTGATGAAAGAGAGAGTACGCATACCTGCTGAACCAATGGCGCCAAACTTGATTGTATTGACTTCTCCGGGTTTCAATTCAAGCTCGACAGGAATAGTCTTGTGATACCCAGCTCGAGAATTCATATCTGAGATATTGGTAGGGATGACCTGGTCGTTTACGAAAATGTGGGCTTCTCCCGCTGTGGCACGAAAAAATATATCAGCAAGCTTGCTGAGGATTGAAATAGTGGGACCTGGGAGACAAAACATACCACTAGGATCATTGACAGTATAGTGTAGAGATATCCATTGAGGCTCCCCGGTCCCTGTGACATTGTTGAACACGACTTGGCTTTCGTGATCGACTTCGTAACTTTAGTGAGCTCAACCTTTAGGTAGTACGGGGTCACGGCTACTCACTTTGATGTACGGAACGTTTGCTGAGACAATCTTGGCATTCCATGACGGCTGTGATATAGAAGTGTCAGATATGGTATACTTTTGCGTTTGCGAGTGAAACTCACCAGCTCGACCAGAGATCAAGGCATTCTCTGCCTCGTATCGTTTCTTACTTGAAGGGTACGACACCACTCCTGTCGTGGTGTCGACTTTCCACATAGCGTGATACTGCAACGAGACAGTATGGGCACTAATGCCGTATTAAATTACAATACGGAAAGTAGGGAGCTGACAAGAGATGACTTGCCTCTCACTGACTGCCATCGGAAGCCAGATATAAGTTGAACTTGGACCACCCTTAGAATCCCACGAATCACCCATGTAAATGTACGTGGTTGTTTGAGTGCCCTTGATAGTAAGCTCGAAAGTGTTCTGGGAGTTGTAGGTATTTTCTGCCTGTGGAGCTATGTCGTATGGGCCGTTAAACTTTCCACCGATTCCATTGGCCCAGAACATCTTGTTCGGATTTGAACGCCATCCCGTCTTCCCGGAGACAATCAGGAAGTATGTCGTGCCGACTTTGAACATCCCAGGAGCTTCATATGCACCGGCCGCTAGAAAATCACTTCAGTTATACGCGGGGGAAATAGAGTCAAGTAGAGTGTACTTACAAAGATAGTTCTTCCTCTCGCCAATAGTTCCATCGGATGCAATCTGGTTTACTTGGACAGTGTTGTGATCTGCACTAGTCATTAAATACCACGAGCCTAGAATGCTTTAGCTTTCTCTCATTCAATGTCGAACATGGTGGTTCATACTATCAGCGGGATCCATAAACATTCCCGTGTCCGAGTATGTGTAACTGTTTGGCGGCAATTTGACAGCTGAGCCTTTCGTTGTATAGCCACCCTCCATCGTGGTGGATACGAGAGGTTGAACGAGACGGTCAACCTGTCCATATATCCATTGTAGCACTTTTGTCAGCCTTTAACGGTCAGAGTATGAGACTTCGAGTATGGAGAGTGACAGGGAATGCAGTAGAAATACACCCGGGCAGGTGCAGTCATTTGGAGGATTGGTTGCTCATACTCACCCAATATGATCCATTTGGCTTCGCAATTTTGGGTCTCCACATTTGCTGAATGGACGCCTGAGCTCCTAGGGGTGTCCAATTTAGAAGATCTGTAGACTTGTACATATATGGCGTCTCATCTAACGAATTCGATAAGTGAAGTAACGAATGAAGGTTTTCTGTACCTACTATTACTAGCACTTTGACCAATAAAATAGAAGATGGTGCCTCGCTGGTAAATCATGCCTCCATGGGCATCAATGGTATTGCCGCTGGTGTCTTTCCAAACAGCTCCTGGGGCAATCCATGTTGTTGCAAAAGAGCCGGTAGCAGTGCCGAACAAAAGGAGAAGGCGAGAAAACAACATCCTTGAACTTGAAACAGTAGATGAAGAGAATTTTCGAGAGTAAGTTGAGAAATTCACCTGCCAGTGGTTTTACATTTCGCTGGAATTTAGCCCTTCAATAACCCGAACCTTCAGCCTCCTATAAGACGAATATTCCGTGTCACAAATCAGGACTGGAGTCGTGTCATGCCGCGTTGCCATACGAGATGCATCTGCCGGCCATGGTAGCCAATCATCCGTTTTAACCCCAGGAGATTCGGGGTCATAGATTGCGGGGAATAAGGTTCGTGCCGAGAGGACAATGTTCCACCAACCATTACCACTAACATGGATTACCTCCGGTACATCACCCATATCCGGGACAGAACTATGTGGTATGTATGCATGGCCCTTCTTGCCCATCATATAAAAGATTCAGTAGCCAATCGGCAAACGATACGTCGCTTCACCCATGATGGGGACTTTACTCTTTGCGACATTGAGGAATAAAAAATTGCGGGTTTCAGGTACACGGAATTACCGTAGACCAGATCTACTGAAAAGGAAGGAGTTGGGGCGGGTAAGGGAATAGCCTGGTGGAAGAGAGACAGCTCGATATTTAAACTACGGTAAATACTTCCGCAATGAGAACGCCAACACAGACATGTAACGAAACGAAATAAGAGGCCGGTTGGAAAAAATCCAGGAAATTGTTGAGTACCAAGACGTAGATAGTAATTATTACTCCCAAAAAGGCAGAACAACACTCAAGAGCAAGACAACAAAATTTATCAAATGAACATGAAGCTCGACGAAACTATCCTAGATTCTCCCTAAACATATTCTGACCAGGGGTTGGGCGACTTTCTTCCATCCACGGGCTCAAGAGTCTCCCAAGAAGCACGCCGGGACAGCGCTTGAGACTTACTGGCACTGGGAAGTCCGAGCACGTCGAAATCTCCTTGGACTTTGGAAATAGCTGATTCGTAATCGCCGCTGACCGGCTCGGGGATTGACATAAAGTAATTCTCTTCCTCCCAATCTTCATAATTGCCATCGAGGTGGAATTGAAGAATTTTGCTGCCCGGACTCTCTTCGTTCAGGAAAGCTTTCCCCCGGGCTTCACTAATATCATAATAGTTTAGTACTTCTCTTGTTATTTTTACCAATTCCGTTGTCGTGAATCTGAAGTCAGGGTCGTAAGCTAGGGTACGGAACAAAACGTATCTTAGATAACCGGAATAAGGCAATCTAGCAATCTCGGGTTCGTGAGTATAGAACTCCTCCTCTTCTTCTCCATCTCGCTCTACGGCTAAATTGATACGCCCCGGCGTAATAGCTTCGCCAGCCGTACAAAAAGAAGTGACAATAGTTCCGACTCCCCAGACATTAAGCTGCAGACCCACTGCAAGAGAAGACCATCAGCAAATGATTTTTAGGAAAGATTCAAGGGGGCAAATGGTAAATCGGCCATTCTGATAATGCGCAAGACGCAAATTAATGTCAGAAGAACACTAAATTTGACTTACAAGATCTATTCGGCATTCTATCGAAGGCTTGTTCCTGGAGAGCCATATTAGATATATCCTCTTTGGGTATAAAGGGAGCTTACTGGAGCCAACCAGCCTGGAGTTCCCCTCCACTGGACATACTCATTCCAGGCATCGATCGATTCTTCTGGAATCCATACTGAAAGTCCGAAATCCGTAAACTTGTGACTGATATTAGCGTTCTACTACCCTCGGGGACAAAATTTCACATACCTTGAAAATTCCAGGCTCTTTATGCTCAGGATCATTTTTTTCTCTCGCCAATAAGAACTATCAAGTATTAACGCAGTGAAGACAAGACATATTCGTTCAAGTTCATTGACACTTACTATTATTTGGCTTCAGGTCAGCGTGGACAATGGGTCTATGCCCTTCAGCTTCATTGCCGACATTTTTGCGTGCGAGTGATAGTGCCCCCTCTGCGAGGCAATTAAATAGTCTCCAGACTTGCTCTTCTGACGGCGCGTCACTTCTATTCAATAGTTAATTCCAGATAGAAAGAAGAATTTCAACGACTTACAAATAAAACTTTTTAATGTACTCCAAGAGGTCACCGTTTGAAGCGAACTCTAGATAGATCCTAAGTAAATTGATTGTATCAGCATTTGAAATTGCGAGCGAGAATGGTGAGACATGAATTCGAGATGAGCGATTGTGAGCGCGGAAGACGTTAATACCTTCCAACTTCTGAGTCTGCATCATACACGGGCTTTTCGCCGAAGTCCTATTCGAAAAGTTAGCATGGGTTCCATGGGCGAGTATTGAAATTATAGAAGCCAAGCTCTTCAAAACTATACTTGAGGAGATTGGTTGCCAAAGGAAATTTCGAACAAAGGAAAAGTTACCTTGGCCCTCCAGGAGTTGACCCACGGAGAAGGATCACGCTTCTGATGGGTTCCCGTACCGGGTGCCCTATGATATGCTTTGTATAGCTTCACGACGTGTCGTTCCCCGGGATTGTCTAGTTGCTGCAATATATCTGATTCCTTTTTGAGCGCCTCTAATAATCCATAGCCGGGACCGCTTTGCTTCACGACTAGTTAAGAAGTTAGCAGGATGACGTGAATTGAATTCCATAGCAACTATTTGAAAGGCCAAATAATTCAAGATGGCTTCTGTCAGGAATTACGTACCTATGTTTCTGGGCATCCCATCTTTATCTTCTCTTACATATTCAAATAGACCGACAATCCCATATCCGCCTTTACCGATGCATTTGATAGGTTTCCACACTCCAGCCATTCCCTCCCAGTATTTTGATCGTTCCATCCAAATCTCACAAACGACCGCATCCTCATCCTCATCACCACTTCTCAAAGAGGGGCCAGACTTGTTGTCCTTATCCTCAGGCCGGGCTGTAGATGTGGGGATGGCTGTGGCTGTGGCTGATGAGTCACTGCCATCTGAAGGCGGGCTTGTGACTGACGAAACAACTGTCTCATCGTCAGAGAACTCAGCTATCTTCCCACTCTCCTCCCATCTCTTCCGCCTCGCAACAGGCGAAAAGATTTGAGAATCAGAGGGACTGGGGTCAGCCCGGACGTATCCACGGTTATGGTCTATAAAAACAAGCGGCGCTGAATCTTCGTCGCTATAATCGCTATCATCTTCGGAATCAGTATCATTGGCAATCTTGTCCCAATTTTTGTTCATTTCGTAAATGAAGACTCGTTTTCACAAAAAGGTTACTGTCCTTCAAATGGTGAGAACGAAGGCAAATCCAGGAGAGGTGATGGAGTCCGTATATGTAACACGTAAATACGTAGGGAGGTTCGAAACCGATGATATGAACATGGAAAATTTGCTCGAGAGCATTGGCGGAAAGGAGCGGAAAGGACATGAAAGAATCCTTTGTTAAGACATGTGTTCTGGACTGTGAAAGCATCTACACTCGCGGCAATTATCACCAAAATAGTGGCCGCTTTGGCGGGGTGGCATCTCAAGCATGGAGGTAGATTGTCTGTTTGCGGACAAGGGGTACAGTATGGGACGAGCACTATCGCCACAGGAATGAATGGAGGGACGCAACGTTAGAGTAATCTAAGCACATACGCAATACCGCAATAGTGACTACTTTCAGCCCACTGTTTTTGTGCATTGTAAGCACAATACCCTTTCACATCCTCAGGAACCAGGCCGAGAGATATCAAGATGGAGGTATCTCTACTATAGTAACAAAGGAGATGCAAAAAGGGTTTGCAGTATGAATTATAAGCACAACTTTCAACATATAAACAAGGCTTGCAAAAAGGAAGAGAAAAAAGAACCAAAGCATAGCATATAGAAATGATATCCAAGGAGGCGATGGAGGGTTTCAAGAATATTTTCAGTTTGAAAATGATTTGAGCCATCCTTGGGACACAAGCTCGTCACAGACATCTTTCCGCGCCTGCCTTGCACATTCAGCCTCTTGTGTACGACTCTCAGTGATTGCCCTTTCCGTTTTTTGGCTCATTAAAAAAGAATGACGCAACCAAGTTACGAAGAAGAGGTTTCCGTCAAGAGGCCGAGGTGAACTCCAAACTATGACCGCCTGGATCCTCTTTCATTAGCACTGGTTTACAAAATGAGATTTATGAATGTTTGTGATATGCAGAATTAAGATATCGTCAAGTAGTGCATTCATCCAAGAGTTAAAAGGAAAAGAGTGATACATTGTGCAGGTTGGCGATCGCAATGAGGTGGGAGAACGAACACAGCCATCCTCTTTACGCGAATCAACGCGGTCAGGTCCGTCGCGTCATCCTCATTTTCTTCGCGTTTCCAAACCTCCTCCTTCACTCCACCAAAACCTCAATCAACCACTACAACCCAGCGACCATGGCACTCCTCGTAGACAAACACCGTCCCCGATCTCTCGATCAACTAACCTACCACAAAGACCTCTCCGAACGCCTTCGCTCCCTCGTACGAGCCCTCCTCCCTTCCCTACCTCCAAAACTTACTCTTCACAGGCCCAAAGCGGCGACTTCCCCCATCTCCTAGTCTACGGCCCCTCTGGTGCAGGCAAGAAAACCCGCATCGTAGCAACACTAAAAGAACTCTACGGCCCAGGCGTCGAGAAAATAAAGATCGATTCACGCGTTTTCCAAACGACTTCCAACCGAAAACTAGAATTCAACATCGTAGCCTCGGTCTACCACTTAGAAATCACGCCCTCAGATGTCGGGAACTATGATCGAGTCGTGGTACAGGATTTGCTGAAGGAGGTTGCGCAGACGCAGCAAGTTGATCAGAGTGCGCGGCAGAAGTTTAAGGTGGTGGTTATCAATGAAGCGGATCATTTGACAAGAGATGCGCAGGCGGCATTAAGGAGGACGATGGAGAAGTATAGTCCTAATCTGCGACTTATATTGCTGGCGAATAGTACAGCGAATATCATCGCGCCGATAAGGAGTCGCACCTTGCTTGTTAGGGTTCCTGCGCCGACGGAGACAGAGATTTGTGAGGTGCTGGCAAAGAGTGGGAAGAAGGAGGGGTGGCCCGCTGCGAGGGAGTTGGAGAAGAGGATCGCTGTTGAGAGTGGGAGAAATTTGAGGAGGGCGCTGTTGATGTTTGAGGCCGTTCATGCGCAGAAGTATGTGTCGTCTCATTTGTCCGATATTGTCAGTATCTAACTTCTTCACAGCGAGAAAGTCTCAGATATAACACCCATCCCACCTCCCGACTGGGAAGCCCTCATCAGCACCATCGCCACAGATATCAACACCGAGCACACACCCGCCCAAATCCTCAAAGTCCGCGCTAAACTCTACGACCTCCTCACACATTGCATTCCGCCTACCACAGTTCTCAAGACGTTGACATTCAAGCTGATTCCGCTTGTGGATGACGCGTTGAAGGCAGATGTAGTGAAGTGGAGTGCGTTCTATGAGCATCGGATTCGGAATGGCACTAAAGTCATCTTCCACTTGGAGGCTTTTGTTGCTAAATTTATGAGGATATGTGAGGAGCATGATATGGGAATGGATTTTTAGGGCTTGAGGGATACATTTGAAAGGCGTAATGAGGTTATGGGGCGTCGAGTTGTGTATAATGCTGGTAAACGTCTATGGCTATAGCAATGAAGAACATGCTGCCCTAACGAGCCTACTCGCATAAGTCTGGGCAGTTTAGGGCATTTCGCACCAAAATCAAAAATCAAAAATAATCCAAATAATCAAAGACTATAATTTTTAGTGACAAGGAGAAATATTGGTCAATGAATTGTTTATTCCTTTCATAAATAAAAATTATATACTATTGCTACTTGAGAATTAGGAATAATAATAATAAAATTTGATTTTCTGCAACCTGAAGCGAGGCTTGGTAGGCGTTGAAAGTGCGCTGAAGTGCCCAGACTTATGCGAGTAGGCTCGTAAGGTTTCCGTCAAAGTTTTCTGTGAAAAGTGTGTGCTAATGCGTAAACTGGATATCATCTTTACGACTGAGTGAGATATCGATGGTTTTAAATACACTCCAGTAAGCAGCTATTTCTAGTAGAATCATACCAGCTACTGAGTCGTCGAGGGGTGCCTTTGTTTCCAATTCATACATCCCATATTCTATATCTCGTCTTAGTGCAATGATAAGCACCTCTCTGGTTCTTCAGAGTTATTTGATACCCACAGTTTCATCTTTAAATGCCGATTTGCGCCTCAATGTGCCCATGGCAGGACTTTGAAGGTTTAATAAATCAGCACCTAAATCCTCTTAATCACTCATCTTCCAAGCCCCTTTTCTTGCCGGCCCCAGTCCCCAGCTCTCCTCCCTTCCTCTCCAAACTCTCTCCGCCCCTAGCCGGCGGCACAAACACACCCCCGTGCTCAACAACCCAACCCTCCCTCTTCATCTTCGCCCACATCTCAGCCACTCCATACCTGACCAAGTCACCAGCAGCATTCGCATCCTCCTTACTATCATGGCCCTCCATCTTGCCGTTACTCACAACCTGGATATCTCTATTCAGATGCGTGCTCATGAGGGTTTTCAGCCCATTCCTGTAAGGCAGGCCAGCTTTATGCGGGAAAAGGAGTGCTGTGTCGATGATTACTGTGTGGATCACGCGAGAGGCGTTGAGGTCGTTCTCGAGACCGTGACCTATTAAGGGAGTTTGTGGGGATAAGTGAGAGAAGAGCAGAGCGCGGGCTTCTGCGGGTGAGGAGACGATTTGTAGACTTCCCTTCTCAGATGCGGGATTGGAGGCCGAAAAAGGTTGAGCTGAGGCCATGTCTTTGGGCCAGACGCCGGAGAAGCGCGAATTGAGGTCCAGTATTTCACCAACAGGCCGAACCAAGACATCAAAGAGAGGGGCGCCGGATGGCCAGGATGTTGCTGTGAGACGGATGAGTTCGAGACCGTATACTGTGTAGCCCATCTCGCCGTCTATGCAGACTGGATTGCTGACTTCCTTTGCTGGATTCTCGGGCGTTTTTTTGAAGTTGAGGACAGCGGCTAGGCGTTTGACTTCGGTGATCTTGAAGACGTGGCAATCGCCTTGTGTGCAGCCTGAAGAATCACCAATCGCTTGACCGCAACACCTGTATCTCTTCTCCCTCTTTGCTTTAGGGTCTGACGCTGAGCGGTCGGGGAAGAACGGCTTGCCGTAGTGATATGTGCACTTCCCGCCTGATGTGAGGGCCCCGTCTTCCTCTCTTCGGCCGGGAAAGACTTGAAAACGGTTCTTACAACGATCACAAACCTCCCAACCTTTGGCGGCTTCGATTCCTTGTTTAGCTGCCTCTATCTCCTCGTCAGTCGGAATGGACGTGATGTAACCGTGCTTTGAGAGGCCCGTGATTGGGGTGTAGAGTCGCGGTAGAAGCATGATCTCTTCCTCCAGTTTTAAGCCAGTTTCAATAACCTTTGGAGGCAGTTTGGGCTTCGACGTAGGTTTATCCAACATTAATGCTGCTTCTTTTGCTTTTGATTTGGCGACCTCTTTCTCTCTCTCCTCTACCCACTGGCTCACCGTCATCCTCTTGTAGTGGAGAATCTTGTTTTTTACAGCATTAGAATAGATGGTCGGAGTATGAGCTGCCTCCTCTTCGATATTTAGAGCCTTGGTAATAAGGGCTTGTTCTGAAAGTACAAGCTTTTCCTCGGCATCGTTTGCATCTTTCTCTAATTCGGAGTTCAGTCTCTTAAACTGATCATGTAAAGCTTGGAGAAGCTTGAATCTCATCTGATGAGTTGCTGGGTTTGGTATCTTCAAAGGGCGAGGATTTAGTCCCTCTTTCTTGAAGGGCGTCTTTATAGAACTCTTCTCAGGGGTTGCTTTGAGGGGTGTTGGGGAGCCATTAGAGTTGGATTTTGGGGTGGACGTGCTACTTTTCTGAGCTTGTGGTCGTCCTAGAAGCCAAGGAGTTCCATTTTGATCCTTATTTCGCAATGGAGGGGGTGATATGGGCCGTGTCAGCGAGGAAACCTTCTTGCGCTTTTGGTCTGGCGTATGTGCTTTGTTTGTCGAAGGTAATGATTGTTCGCCTCCTTCACGGTCAGGCAGCGCTGCCGTGGCCATCTCCGAGCCCGAACCCGGACACTCATTCTCGTCGTTTACCTTCTGCCTCTTTCGTCTGCGTTCTTGAGCCCCATCATCATCCACAGCAACATAACTCTTGTTTTCAACAGCGGCCGGGGTTGCGGTTGGCTGCTCTTTGGAATGACCAAAAATACAGTTTGGAAGGATACATGTATCTTTGTATGGACACCGAATTTCCGAGAACAACCCCTTGGAAGTGAACATATCTATAGGGTATGATTAAGAGCAGCCGGTGAAAAGGAGCAATGTGGAGGTTCGCATCCCAGGCTGTTTATTCAACGTTAAGAAAGTACGACGTGGATGTCTAGAGCCAAGCCCAGAACTACGCAACGCGGGTTATCGGATATGTGTGTGACCTTGGCTGCCCGTAGATAGAAAGAATGTCGAAAACCCCCGAGCCTCATAGGGTAAGGTGAGTATCGAGGTCAGCTGAAGCCACGGCAACTCTCAGTGACCTGATCATTTGTGTCACCTCAGCTGGATCAAGCCGATTGAGACAGCTTGGGGTATTCCTTGGATCTCACTTAGCATCCTCGAGCTCAGTGTGCAATAAGGAGATGCATACAAAGTCCTAGGGTCTGCGGTCAGGGTAATGAGGTGAGAGTCGCGAATTCCTGATGGAGGTTGGATTATTAGGGAGGTGGGGTGGAGGTGGAGGTGGAGGTGCCGTTTACGTGGTGGATTCTTAGCGACGTCAGGGGCGGGCCGGGCTTTACTCGTTACAAGCCTAGAGCCGAAAGTCCGTGTTTTTAGGGCCTTCCGCATACAAGTCAAAACTGATAATAATTAAATAGCCCAAAAATCAATGGCCAAAATAACTATTACACGAGTCACTTCGTAATTGCCTGATATATATAATTTATTATTTGTTGTTGTCCATTCTTTGAAAGTGATCAATATTATTGGAGTTTATTGAACCTTGTGGTGAGGCTCGCTAAGCCCTGAAATTGGCCTGAAAACACGGACTTTCGGCTCCAGGCTCGTTACGAAGTTACGAACATGGTGACAAAAGTCCGTGTCCTCAGGGCATTTTATTCGCCAAAAAACCCCTCCCAAATTAAGACTCTTCTAGCATTATTACAAAGAATCAAAAGAATCACTTGAAATAACTCTTTATAATTTTATATATAAATAATTCGATATCGAAATTATTATAATCTCCCAAAAATTTTATTATATTAATAAAATTTAAAGAAATTGAACGAAATGCTCTGAGGACACGGACTTTTGTCACCATGTTCGTTACGAGGTTACTCGTTAGCCAGGGTCAGTTCTACGAATAGCGTCAATCGAATATTGGGCACGAGATACACTATAACTTGCTATAACATACTCGCAGATTTCTATCAGATTATCTTTATCATTTTTCAATGTACACATGAGCGAATATAATACCCAGCTAGTTGTGCGACAGGATATTTCCTCTGGCTGTCACGCGGGCACTTGCCATTGCTGGACGCTGCTGGTGGCCCTTGCGGTGAAGGTGAAGCCTCCGAGGCTTTGTTGTCGTTATCGCAGATGCTGTGATTCCCTTTCCCTTATCAAATGGAAATGGAGTAAAGGTAAATCGTGGGAAAGACCCACCGATTCTATTGTATAATTTTTTATTTTTCTTCCTCTTCTTCTTCTGCTTCCTCATCTTCGGACTCTTTTCCATCCTTTTCCCCATCTTTTCCCTCGCGCATCTAGGCCCAGACAGCCTCACTGCACCTCCTGCAGGGCCCTCGTCCGTCACCGTACAGCGTATCTGCAGCCCTAAACTTCCCTGCGCTACAGCGAAGCCGTCTCTCTGCAGCATTCTAAGTGGTTGGAAGATTGTCTCGTTTCGGGACAGTCTTCGACCACTTCCACCACATCCCTCGCATTGCTACCATTCTCCCTCTCCTCTTTTGACCGGGCCTTCCTCTCTACCAAAGTGATGGATTATACCGGTACCAGCAGAGATGCCCAGCATCTTTGCGTCCTCGTTCACGGGTAATAACCCCCTTCCTGCGGCGCCGAAGGATAGCGTATTGATCGCAGTAGATTATGGGGCAACCCGAATCACCTCGAGGTCATGGCCAAATCACTCCGAGCAAAACACCCAGAAGAGAGTCTTCATATCCTCGTGGCGAAACGCAACAGCGGAAGCTTCACATATGACGGCATAGAGCTTGGTGGCGAACGTGTCTGCCAGGAAATCGAAGAAGAAATAGAAAAGTTGGCGAACGAGGGACAAGAAATAAAGAGAATTTCAATTGTCGGGTATTCCCTCGGAGGTCTGGTCCTGCGTTATGCTGTGGGCTTGCTCTATAGCAAAGGATTTTTCGAAAGAATCAAGCCTGTGGTAAGTTGCCAGCTTCTAAGTCTCTGCCTACCGGGCTGATCGGAACAGAATTTTACAACTTTCGCAAGCCCTCACTTGGGAGTCCGAACCCCACTTAGAGGATGGCATAATCATATTTGGAATGTTTTGGGAGCACGAACTTTATCGGCATCGGGACGACAACTCTTCACGATAGACAAATTCCGAGATACTGGACGACCTCTGTTGGAAGTCCTGGCAGATCCCGAGTCGATCTTCATCAAGGGCCTAGCAACATTTGAGAGACGGACTTTATACACAAACATTGTCAACGATCGGAGTGCTGTCTATTATACTACGAGTATTTCCAAAACCGACCCTTACACAGACTTGGAGAAGATCAAAATCAATTATTTGAAAGGCTACGAAGATGTCATAATCGATCCGAACTGTCCCGTGGAGCCACTGGACCCGGAAGAGCCCCATGATACTTTCTACGGTGGAATTGTGCGAGCAAGCCAGACAACTATTGGCAGGATACCTTTCTTCCTTGCCATGGTGCTCTTTATTCCTCTGGGAGTAGTAGCTTCCTCATAAATTCAGGCGTACAATCTCTTAGAAGCAGTCGTAGAATCAAGTTGTACGAACAAGGCCTAGCTGGTATCCAGCCTGGCAATTACCGGGTTCCGCTACTCATTACGGGCATGCGGGAAGCTGTCGAGGACGTTTACGAAAATCTGAACAGTGCCCAAAGTCACGAGTATTTGGTGGCTGGAACAGAAGAGGAAGCAGCACAATCAGAGCCAAGCTCCCCAGTTCTCGAACGGTCACAACCTTCCAACGACAACGAGCAGCCCAAACTCACACGCCGAGAGTCCGAGAAAACAGGTCAACATGATCCCCCAACTCTGGCACTTGCCCCCTATCAATTCAGGATGGTCCAAGCTCTGGATAACGTGGGCTGGCGCAAGTACCCCGTGTATATACATAAGGTGAGGCATAGTCATGCCGCCATCATTGTACGGAAGGAGAAACCGAACTTTGATGAAGGCCGAGTGGTCTTGCGTCATTGGCTTGACGAAGAGTTCATCTTGTAAGCAGACGAGAGGAGTTCACATTTACGATTTCCAGCGTAGTTCTTAGATTGCCTTTATTTGCAGCGACAGGCGTTACACTACAGAAACGGTTCTCTGATTTCTACATTGCGTTAGATTGAACAATTGTACTATAGTCAATATCACACTAAATACGCTCTTCATTGACGTCGGTCCAAGGTGAACCATTTCTGATGTCGAAACGAAGAATGTTCCACAAGTTACATTGTTTATCAAAGAAGTCTACTAGAAATCAAAGAGCGCAACATTAGCTACAAAAATTTATCCAAAGAAAGCCTTCCCTACAAAGCCAACCACCCTCACAGAACAATGCCCATTCTCAAAAACAATACTCCGCAAATACCTACAAATACCTTCATATCTCTACCTCAAACTTACTCTTCAGAACATTCAATTTCAACATCATCATCTATATATAAACTCTCTTACACAACCAACCAACCAAAAACTTTCACAAAAAACACTAAAATGACTTCCTCATCAACCAACCCCACACCTGCACCTTGGCTCCAGGATTCGGCGAGTGCTATATCTGCGGTAACGACCCGTGCATCTGCAGCTCGACCATGAAGCTAGGACTCAGTGAGTGCAACGCCTGCTCTTCAGACCCTTGCCAGTGCAACTCAACCAGCTGGAAGCAGTCTGGCCCTGGATTCATTGGTGAGTGTAACGCTTGCTGTTCGAACCCTTGTGAGTGCAATTCTACTAGCTGGAAACGATGTGGTCCAGGCTTCATTGGCGAGTGCAATGCTTGCTGTTCGAGTGCATGCGAGTGCAGTTCTACTAGCTGGAAGCTGTCTGGTCCGGGATTCATTGGTGAGTGCTTCCTCTGCTTTCATGCCCCGTGTATTTGCTATGGCAAGTAAATATCAACTTTAAGACACGGTACATGAACACGAAGGACGCAAAAATGTAAACACTCATTTTGTAAGGGGGCGTATTGGCGTTTTGCTTTTCTGATATTTGGGAAATGTAAAATAAGGAATAGAAAATGAAAAAGCTGTTTGGAAAATTAACTGTTTGTTCCTTTTGTGAGTATCTATAAGTGGAGAATATGAAGTATAAGTGACTAAGAACGAGCATTTTGTTATGACTAATTTGAACAACGCTTCTCTGTTAGTATAGGGATCGATGAGCTGAGATTGCAGGATAGTCTGGGACAGTCTCGAGGAGTGGCGCTGATGAGAAGCGGTTTTTGTTTTGGTTTCGGATTTTCCCTCAGGTCTTTCACTTGTACAGCCCTATAGGTCTTTCTTTGGCGATTGGTCTTTGTTCAAGCCTGTGACAACAACAATAACTTTGTAACTTGCTTGCTTTATACTGGACGGACCCTGACTCAGACCCCACATAGTCAAGTCCAAAATTGACATGGGGCGGACATGTGCCTTGAGAGTAATGACACAGTAACGCAAATCGGATCTACACCAAGCAACCCATGGACTTGAAATTTGGAGACATCAATATTGATATTACCACCTGTCTAGGGGAGATTCATTACATTTTTGCTATTGGTACACTCCGTTGCCATCTCAGTTCATCACATCAAGTTCATCTCAGTCCAAGCAAGAACTTTCCGCCTCCCTCCTTTCCAGCCTCGCCACCACCTGGTAGGTAGGTAACATTCGGATTACCCGCCAGCGTCTGCGCAATCTCTTTGCTTGCCTCAATTCTTCTAATCATGATCAGACCATCACCAGCCTTCGCCACCGCCTTGCTAATAGTATCCGCAGACTCGGCCTCTCCCTCTGCTCTGATAACATTCGCCTGTCTCTCCTGCTCAGCCTTCTCCACAATGAATCTAGCTCTCTCTGCATCTTGCTGGGCAATCTGCTTCTGCTCTACAGCCTTTGTAAACTCCCGGCCGAAAGTCATGTGTGTGATGGAGACGTCCTCGAGAGCAATGTTGAACTCTTGTGCACGCTTGAGCAGGTCGGTTCTGATTCTGTTGCTGACTGCCTCACGCTGTGTGATGAGCTCTGCGGCGTCGAATTGCGCTACAATAGCTTTGAGGACTTCGTTTCCGATGGAGGGGAGAACACGCTCATCGTAGTCTTGACCAAGATTCTACTGCCACATTAGAGCCCAAACAATCATATCTTTGATAACAATAGACAAACCTGGTAAATCTTAGGCAATGCCTGAACCTCCGGCCTGTGCAATACTCTGAGCGTTAAGCTCACCATCTGCAAGTCTTTGCTTCCCGTCGTCGTCGAAATATTTCTCGGCTTCGTCCGGACATCGTAGATAATACTCTTCTGCAGCCACGGAATCAAGAAATGCGTGCCCTCGCTCACAACCTTCTCCTTGACTCCAGACAATCGATCGAAGATCACGGCGCGGGTTCCGCCCTTAACATCGTAGATGGATTGGTTCACGAGGGATCCTCCGATGGCTACTGGGACAGCCCACTTGGCGATGTTGTTGAGGAGGTTTGCCATGTTGACTTCTTTTGATGGCGGATGAGGAGTTGAAAAGAAGCTGGGGTATCGAGTCGTCGTCGATAGGCAGCTTGAGAGAGCAGGAACATTTTTGGACGATTCCGCGCTAGCGTGACTGGGGTTGGCAAGACCGTGCCGACATTCGACATCGAGACTCTTTTTCCAACGTCAAACCAGCAATTGAAGCGTAGTTTAGCAGCTGACTCACAATCACGATGCGACCTTCTCAAATCCTTCGTTCCGGTGGTGATGGCGAGATTGGAAAGTATGGAAAGTGAGTGGTCTCTTCCTGGCGATGGACTGAAAGTTTTGCGGGATGGGGCGACGAGGTGGCTAGGAGCTCTTACGAGCCATTGGAGTTGTGGACAAGGTCGCAATGGGGATATAGATGTTAACTGTGATTGTTTACAGATATCTCGGATCATGGGGAAATATGGGTGAGTGTCGAGCTCCTTCACCGCGTTCCTTTTCAACCGAACCATGGAGGTTGGCCGATGCGAGACTTTCGACAACGGACAAGCGATACGGCATGAGGATTCAGCGGGCATTGGATTGTTTTTAATGGGATTATTGCTACAGGAGAGGATAGTTAGGGCTGATGGAACGAATACACAGGCTCCCAAACCCAGAAGGGTGTCGTCTCATTCGCCATGAGCGCCAACAGACAACGACCTCTTGCCGGCACTCTTAACGCAGCCATTTTCAACACCTGGAGACGATTCTCTCACCAAGTATTCTTCTTCGCTCCTCCGCTTATCATCGCCTACGTTGCTATGGGCTGGGCTATCGAGAGGTTGGTCCCCTGCGTCTATTCCAAGGGTCCATATTGGTCTTGACTAAGAAAAGAAGTACTGACATCCGGTTCTAGAAATGAGTACCTCAACTCCAAGGCTGGTCGCCTGGAATATGGTGAGGACGAATAGAGACAGAATTCCGTCCGGGTCTAGTATCTGGAACCCCTGCTAAGCAGTGTTTGTGTTGCGCTTTAGCCGAAGATATCGAGATTTGATCGATGCTTGCTGTGTAGGGAGGAGTGAAGGGAGAATGGAATGGGGTGTATACTAGTAGACGGTATTGCAATGGATGACTTTCGACATTTACTAGTCAGCTTTTCGGATTCTGTGAGACGTGTGATCTGTGAAGAGCTATGAGGAGATTGTGATTGTTTTCATTCCCGTTCAAACACCGTAGAACTAGAATTTTACCTTTTAAACCCCGATTTTGCTTTCAAGCTTCTTAATGGAGGTGAATTTGACAATCTAGGAACACGATAAAGCTATGTCCGCCCTATCGGGACTAGCGGCCTAAATTATTTGACTCCAGCATCGCAAAAATGTCAAAAATTATCGAGCATATAGTCCTTCACCAAACAACGCCCCATAACCGCCAAAATGAGCAAAGACAAGTCCACCAAGGATTCCTCCAAGAAGGAGAAGAAGGAGAAGCGCAGCGAAAAAGATGGCGTAAAGAAATCGAAGAAGGATAAGAAGTCCAAGCTTAATGGCGACAATGTCGCAGCTGCTTTGGAGGAAGTGACGAAGCGGGCAGAGCCAGAAACCGACGCGCTGGTAGTAGTCAAGGAAGGAAGCGGCGAGGTTATGCTGAAGGCTGTGGGTGCGCTGGTGCCATTTGCGAATCCATTGGCGGACGAAAAGGTTGCGAAGAAGGTGCTCAAGGGTGTGAAGAAAGGTTCGTTCTTGCTCTTTGCCCAACTCACTCTTACCTTTCCTTCAAGATTTGAGTTTAACACAAGGAAAATTGCTAACCAATTTTGCAGCGGCGAAGAACAAGACTCTTAAACGCGGTGTAAAAGAAGTCGTGAAAGCCCTGCGCAAATCTCCCCTCGGTGCACCGTCAGCCTCTGGCTCCTCGATCCCTGGTATCGTCGTCCTCGCAGCAGATATCTCACCCATGGACGTCATCTCACACATCCCCGTCCTCTGCGAAGACCATAACGTCCCCTATATCTTCGTCACAAGCCGAGCCGAGTTGGGAGCTGCAGGTAACACCAAGAGACCTACGAGCGTGGTTATGGTCAGTGAGAAGAGCGGCAAGAAGGACGAGAAGCTCGATGAGGAGTACGTTGAGGTTTATAAGGACTTGTTGAAGGTTGTGGAGAAGGAGGGCAGGAATGTCAGGGTTTGAGGAAGTTGGATTGCTGCTTCGAAGTTTGGCGTGGGTATGTGGTCTCTGTGGTTGGCTGTGATTGGGTTGTGTAGATTATCATTTGCGAGGCTCTGGCCTTGTCACTCGCACTCATTGGCGTTTTGGGCTGGATGGGAATACAAAAAGTCACTATCTAAGGCCAAGTGCCATTATGCTATTGTGTTGTGGGTTGATATTGCGTTTCGATATACTGCTGGAAGATCTCGCAAACGCTGGAGTACATGAAGTCATGCCAACCCCCCATTCCCTTTCAGCTTTTATGCTCACTTTCTCCATTATGTTCCGTCCTCAACAGGGCTTCCTAATTTTCTATCTTTGTGCTAGGAGTAAATTGGATGTGCCTTGAGGGAACAAATTCTTCCGCCTATCGATTATCAGCAAGTCAAGTATCAAAAATAAATGGGGTAGGTTAGGACTTACTGGGGATTCTGCCTCGGGACCTTCAGGAGCTTCGGGAGCTTTGGTGACCGTTGTAATCTTGGTGACTTTGATACTCTTTGTAGTCTTCAAGGAAGACTTCTTACCAATTGGTGGTGTTGTTACTATAGCCGTCTTGGGAGGTGGAGTTCGAAGTTTCTTGATGAGCTTTGAGAATTCTTCAATCTCCTTGTATAAGGCATCGTTTGCTATACCAGGCGCATGGTTCTTAGGGTCTTCCTCTTCTTGTGAGCTCGGCGGCGCTGTGTCAACAGGGTGATAATCCCGATGATAATGTGTCGGCATCATGATCTCGGGTCTTTCTTTTTTGATGGCTCGTCGCCATTCCCGAAGCGTATGTTCAAGCCACATCAGCAATTTGGTCGGACTGATTCTGATTTTTGACTTGTTTCCAACGCTGAAGTTTGAGACGCCGGTGTTTCTTCGTACGATTAAGGGGTGGCCCTCGGCACTGATCTGGAATGATCCGCCGACACAGTCTAGTGCCATATTTTCGTGCAGCATATCCACGTAGAATTGCAATTCGTAATCGTTTACTGTCAGGTACCCCTTTGTCGATTTCGCGATGTTTCCTCTTTTTATGATAGCGAGCAAGTCCTCGACGTGCTTCATCTGCTGCTCTGAGAATTCTTTCCACACTTTGGTGCCTCCGTAAGTCATTATGAGCCATCGGAGAAATGCCTGAAGCTGAGGATTGATATCTTCCGCGGTCAAGGGAAAGTATTCCCATTCTTTTGAACAACTGAGTATTTCTTTGAGCTTAGGTACAAGTTCAAATTGTAACTCTCCTGAGTTAATGGCACTCCAAATATTTGAGGTGAAAGTGTGGCGATCGAAGGAAGCAAGCAGCAAGTTTAGAACTGGAAGATTCTTTAGGGGGCTTGAATATAAATGAATGGAGTATCCTTCTTTCGCGAAGATGTCACCGAAATATGGCGTCTTTGACTCCTGGGCCATGGCGATTTGGTTATCGTTCTTCTGTTCTTGAGCTTCGTTTGGCATAGTTGTGCGTCGTGCGTTACTTGAGGCATATTTTCTACAAGAAACGTTGGAAGTTCGAAAATAAAGCATGCTAAAATACTTAATTGAAACCAATCTCTCATTCTCATGCATTCACATTGATGCCAATTCTATGCTCCTGAATCTGGATGCTCGTGAATCATACAAGGCTAGTCTTGCTTCCTATGCATGGCGTCCATGACATTCCGTCACATCCTGCGCACCCGTTCATTGAAAATTTGAATTAATTATGGGCCATTATTTAAACCTATCCATGCTTCTCCTAGACATTCATTTTTGAATTGACATTTGGGCGTGATTTGACTTTGGTTTGGGTCTTTCATGGATCCTCTGTTCAAGTAAATGGTTTTATTTGACTCAAATGAGCTCGTGGCCAGCATGGCCGCCTCTGACTGTATTTGGAAGCTGCTACTTTACGAATTCATTCTCTTTCAATTCGTTTCCTTGCTCTGGCTCATAAAACCTGGCGTATAGAGTAAGACATAGGATCTCTTATTCATTCACTTATGTGATTGAAGAAAGGGTTGGAATGTCTAGACTGTACAAGGTCTCAATTCAGGAGAGAAATTATCGCGAAGATGAATGAAGTTAGTCTACATGATAATATTTTCTCACGGAAATTGGGAGGTACGTTGTAGGGTTCTCTCGTCCCGGAAGTTGGTAGAGCATGCTCCTTGCCGAGCGGAAAGGGGTTGGGAAATGACTCGATGACTATCCATAGCAAATTGAGAGAGGAGCCATCATTTTTCATAGAGAATTACAATGGATCAAGGTCATGGACCCTTCACGTCATCCCCCTCACTCAAATGAGGTTGTTTGACAGTAGAATTTATGAGATCTCATTAGTCCTACTTATGCATACATAAATACATCTCTACTTCAAAGACATAACTCATCAACCTTTTCAATTATCTCCAGTATCACATCCGTACGTCAAACTTCCCTTCCGAGAATATTAAAATTACATTTCCATGATGAAACGCGGTTTGAGAATTGGAATTAGCTCAAAGCCACACCATCAGGAGACCTGGTACAACGAAAATGACACCCATTGTCAACTCAGCCCAGCGTGCCATATCCGCGGTTCTCAAGCTTGAGCCAGCCCCAGTGAAGGGCACTGTACCGTTGGAAGACGGCGACGGTGCGGGCTTGCTATAAGTAGGCGCGGTTCCAACCGGCGTTGCAGAAGGCACAGCACCACTGAAAGAAGTAGCGGTCTGAGTTGGTGTCGGCTTCGCAATGGTAGCGCTCAAAGACTTGAAGAGTACATCTGCCTGTACTGTGTCTGTCGCCTGAACGCTGACGGTCGAGATCGTGGTGACCTGGTATGAGTAGGTGTTGGTTGCACCTGCGATGTAGGTGAAGTAGTAGTACCAGTAATACCAAGTGATTTCATAGGTGAAATAGGTCAAAATTATTTGGGTGGATGCCGGGGCAGCTGGCGCAGAGGTGATGGTTGAGGGTGGTGCAACAACTCCGGCGGTTGTGATGGGTTGGGTACCCCTTGGGCATGTCTGCGGTGGCAACACATAATGTATATTATCGTCACAGCAAACGGCCCCAGGAGGAACGCACTTGAAGAAACCTAGTGGAGTCATCAGTCAGGGGAATCTCTTGACCTGACGCGTGACCGGGTAACTTACCTGGACAGGCTGGAATGTACCCAGCGATAGAGCAAGTCTGTCTTTCGAAAAGGCCTCTCTTTCCCACCCCTTCAAAGGCCGAGGTCACCGTGAGGAATAGAGCGAGTGTGGTTAGGTAGCGTGTGAAAGACATGTCTTGATGCTGCTTCAGGTTTTTTCAGAAACGAGTGTGTGTTGAACTGGATTCTTCTTGAAAATGGAAAGAGCGTTGCCAGTGGTTATAAACTGACAGTAAATTGAGATAGATGCCTAAAAGAACAGGAATGTGGGTGTGCGGCTTGTTTGGTCAGAAAAATAACGCTGTGTTCTCACGCCAAGGGCATCTAATATTGATTTCTTACGGGGTTGATCACTGCCCCCAGGAAACACTTTCCATTTCCATCTTCCATATACCAGTCTGCGACTGGATTTATGGAATCCAAGTGGTTAAACCAGGGAAATTAAAGGGAGAGAGGCTTCGGGATTGGGCGCCTTCCTCTTGGCAGTCAACGTTGTGGTAGAGGCTCTTAAATTTAGCAAGCGGTCGAGTTCAGCTCTGACCGCAAGGCAAACTGTTTATTGAGCCTTTCCACCAACCAGGTTTGAGTAAACAGCTCATATCCTAGTCCTCCCCCGCATGGAATCCTTTGAAGACGGGAAGGCTGTGCTCAAATTACCTGAGATATCCTAGTCTAGTCGAGAGGAAAGTCGCTAGTTCTTGCGCACTCTCACTTCGTCTTCTGGCAAATGTTGTTACAGCCGTACTCGCAGAGTATTCGAAGGCTATTTCAGATTTTTTCGACATTCTTAGAAGTCTTTTGAAGTCAATTGGCAATCATTTCTCGCGCGTTGTACCTGCAGCCAAAAATTTGCTTTTTGGCGGCAGATTTCCAGGATTATTTTAAGCCACAATGTTTCAACGGAGAGACAATTGCCCCGCTTATTTTTGCTGGAGCGGGGAAAATATCTCGTGCAACACGATCGCCCTATCAAATCCTTCAAATGCAGCCTCTTTACTGAAAGCGTCTTCTGGCCACGAGAATGGCTTCTTGGCGTGTATGCAAAACCTGGTTCACACGGTTTACACCGAGAAAGAGAAAGGTTTGGGGGTAGGCTTTAGCGAATACCAGCCCCTATTTTTCAATATACTTTCGGGATCAACGCGTTGTGCAGATTTCCAGCCCTGGAATCAAGTCGAGGGACCCTTTTCACTTCGAGAGACTGTAACTTGCATGCTTGCGCAAAGATTCAAGGAAGCAAATGAAAAATAGACCTTACTATCCTTATGGCACTCACGGAAGGTCCTCCTTCTAAATCCTCACTTGATAACAAATTGATCTGAACAGAGGCAACGAATTTAATAATTCGCTTTCAGCAAATAAATTGTTTACTTCCCTTCCTTCAAGAATTTCTTTATCCTCTCATCCTTCCATCTAATATCCTCCTCGTTGGCATTCGCTCCTGCCATATGCCCCCAGATACTCGGAATGGGAGCAAATATACCATTCTTCAGATATTTGACCTCATTCTCTCCATCCTCGGGAGGAAAGTATTGATCCGTCTGACTTGGCATCACCAACACACGCGTCTCAACGCCCTTCAACGCTTCCCTGTAATCCCCATTCCCACCAACATCGCCAACATTTCCAGCCTGCCACATCCTTGCCAGCGTCAGAAAGTCTTCTGGATCCCATGCCTCATGCGGAGATTTACCCTCAGCGGGATATAACCAATCTTTCAGGCTCGCAGCACCCATATTTCGCCAGAGTTCTTGTCGGAACCATTCTGCGGAGGTTAACCACGCGGCGTATGCTCGTCCAAATGCTCTCAGGCCTTGATTAGGCTTGACACCCTTTGCTTTGTACTTTCCTCCATCATAATCATAGCTGGTGGTAAGAGCAGCTATTGGACCTTCTAGAAAGGCATAGTTGTGACCAGAAGTTTTGGCCGATGTGCAGATTGCCACTGCATTCTTCACAAATGGAGTTGGAGAAGAGCCATGAATTACAGACCAGTAGTAAGCTTGCTGTCCGCCCATGCTGAAGCCTACTACTACATCTAAGCTCTTAATTCCGAAGTGTTGAGTAAGAAGAGTATACTGGGCGTTCACGCAGTCTTGATAGCGGAGGCTGTAGTCGGAGGGAAAGGCGGGGTCGTTGGAGGGAGATGACGATTCTCCATTTCCCAACATCGCCACAATAATTACATGGTAGTCTTTCAAGGCTCCGTTACTGAAGGTTAAAGTGGTGTTTATCAAACCCCCAAAGCAAGTGCAAATCAATGCCTTCTTGTCAGACGTGGGGTTGAGTGAACGATAAGCCAATTTGATGTTTCGTATGGTGCCCTGACTAAATTGGAAGTTGTTTATGGAATGGTGTTCGATTCCCGTGGAATCGTAGTTATCGGAAGAAGTCATACTGACCTTGAAATGATATTCTACTGAGTGAAAATCAGATATCAAAACAATCTTCAATAGAGTTGGGTCGTGTCGTGACGTTGTACCTTCGTACCCCTGTACTAAACCTTATCGGGGATGATAATAAAAGAGGGGCAGGAACTGAGGGGCTGGGTCTGAAACATCGGTGAAGCTTCAACCCGAGAGCTTGACTTCGACAACAGCTCTTGATATCCTACAAATTTGGAGAAAAGTAGTCGTCAACTGGTTGCAGAATAAACATTGCGAAGAGATTCGACACCCCCAATTTCCCAGCATATCGAACACGCATCAAGCAAGCCAATATGGCAGAGACACCAAAGTGAGTAATAATGGGGCCTTTCGGTTTTTCCCCAGCCGTTCCCTTCAAATTTTACTTGTGGAACTCAGTCATCGTATCCTTTACTGACGCTCTAGGTACCCTATCATTGACTCACATATCCATCTTTTCCCGGAATCCGAACTCGAGACTCTTGCCTGGAACACTAAAGACAACCCTCTATGGAAGCAACACTCACTCTCCGACTATGCCGCCGCAACTGGCTCGCCATCAAACCTCGAAGGCTTCATCTTTCTTGAAACAGACCGCAAGCATGACCTAGAGAGCGGGGTAAAAGATGGCAGTGGTTGGGAGATGCCTCTGATGGAAGTGGAATGGTTGAAGAGAATTGCTCTTGGTACGCCGAAGGAGGGAGAAGGCCACAAGGTAGAGGATAGCAAACTATGTCTGGGAATTATTCCATGGGCGCCTTTGCCGAGTGGAGCGGCTGCAATGGAGAAGTATGTGAGTGCGGTTGAGAAGCATGCTGGAGAATCATTCAAGAAAATTCGGGGATTTAGATATCTGGTGCAGGACAAACCAAAGGGTGTCATGCTGCAGGACGGGTTTATTGAGGGCTTGAAGTGGATGGGGAAGAAGGGATATGTGTTTGATCTGGGCGTGGATCAACATTCCGGGGGCAAGTGGCAGTTGGAGGAGGCAGTAGCTATGATTGAGAAGGCTCATGATGGGGTAGCAGAGGCTGAAAAGGTGACCTTTATCATCAGTAAGTTCCTGGAATTCCTACGCTCTGAATGATGCTTATTAGTTCAGATCATCTCTGCAAGCCAGATCTCTCAGTCTACAACCAGACCGACCCTAGTTTTGTTGCATGGAGAACTGCAATGTTCACCCTCAGCAAGTGCAGCAAGACATATATGAAGCTCAGTGGATGCTTCTCAGAAATGCCAGACACCCTCAAAAACGCCCCGGTGTTGGAGATATTCGCTGCTCTTCAACCATACCTAGTAGTCGTGCTAGCAACATTCGGACCCTTCAGAATTATGTTCGGATCAGATTGGCCTGTGTGCACAGTTGGTGTAAGCGATGCTTGGAAGAAGTGGAAGGAGGTGGTTGAGAAGTTTTGTTACTTGGCCAGCTTGAGTCAAGAAGACCAGATCATGATATGGAGCGGGACGGCCATCAAGGCATATGGGATTAAGGAGTTGATATGACCAATTTGGCAGTGCAAGATACCTACAAAAGTTTCTGAATTAATGAGGCACCTTTCTTTCCACGGCCTTTCAATTAAATGCCTATCGCTGTGTCTAACCGAAACTGTTCTGGCCCCAAGGCTCCTGTGCAACTCTCCAGCCTCTATTCTCGAGATAGAAAGTCATAAGGATTTCGACTATGGCCGGGCTTGAACATAAAACAAAGCTGAACGCAAAGCGCTGCAACGAAGTGGAACGAGGACATGAAATTCAACGGACTAAGAATCTACTCCCCTTGGGGTTCAGAATCCAGTCTTCAGAGCTCTTCCGTGCCACAACAAACTTAACCTTCGGAACCTTCCACGCAGAGAGATCTCTCAGCTCTTCCCGATCGCTATCATCAATCTCCTCTAAAGAAGCAACCTCGCCAGCTTCGACAAATATCAGCCTCTGGATGTAGGAAAGAATCAAGGAACTTACAGTCGACTGCTGATTGCCTGGCTGTCGCTCTATTGTCCTTGTAGTCCTGCATGTACTGAGACGTATTATCCTCCAGGTCTTGCCATGTTATGGCAAACGCGGACGGGGAATCCTTTTGTGTCCCGGACAAGGAATGCGCAGTAAGCAATGGAATCTGTGGAGGCGTCACAAAAGTAGTGTCTCTCTCGCCTTCGAATGACTTGAAATCTCCGACAACAAGAAGCGCTTCCTGAACCTGGTATCGCATGAGGAGTTCCATGGTACCCATGATGAACATCGGGCTGGGGTCCAGCCAAGTGGAGTAATTGATGGCCAATCTTTGTATCTTATTGGGTCCAAAATAGCCGTAAGACACACAATTATTAGAGTTGCAATCGCCTGTCATTTCATTTCGACATTTTCCACAGATCCATACGATATTTTCCGGTAATATGATGCTTTCTTCCTCTCTTGTGAGCCATACGGTGTCAACGTGAAGGTTGATATAGTTTTTCACCAAACCAGCATTAATTAGGCCCTCGAAATCATGATTGTCGTGGTCGGTGCTGGCAAGGTAGTAGTCGAGTTGAAGTCCAGCTGCCACATCCCTAGCTTCCCGGCAAGATTCCACAACGGAATTGATCTTAGATCGACTGGCGCCGTCGCAGCTGATGATGATTGTCTGTGGAGCAAGGCATGCAAATTGCCAGATCATCCTATTTCCCCGTCAGCTCAGTCCACACGTGACGGGATCAAGAACAAACCGACGAAGTTCAACAGGCAATGCGGTAAACCGCAGAAACTCCACACCGGCATTCCGCTGCAGAGTACGAAGATCCTCTTTGGCAACCTTTAATTCCCGCCTCAGACTGCCGTTCTCGTTCCTGAGTTGAGATACTGAATCACGAAGCTCGTTGACACTCGTGGTGAGGGAAGCTAAAAGGGAAGCGGAAACCTGGACAGTCTTTTCTTCCTGGACGTTCATATTGGTCGAACCTATGAGTCTGCGGAAAGGTGTTAAGCTCGAAATCGATAGGTGCTGAAAGTCGATTAGAGGCAAATTTCATGAAGTCGCACGAAGCGCGTCGCGTGTGACACGTGACTGGCCTCCTCAGAATCTACTCGCCCAAGTTTTATGGTTTCCGCCAGAGGCATTTCTTGGGGAACATACCATTCTCCAGTCGAGAGCCAGTATGATATTGATAGTTCTCTATTACACATTACTGAGCACTATGAGAAAGAAGCAAAGCACTCAGTAGAGTACCATCAGCTCTTACAATGCTCCAAGTGCCAATCTCCCGGCGTAGCACTAATCCTAAATATCCCATTTCTAAAGAGCTTTTATACTGTGTAAAAATTAATACTAGTTTTTAATATTTGCTACATGCTAATACTCCTACGAACGTTTCTTAACTTGTCGGATATCCTCTCATCTAAGTGTGTCTTACATGTAGTCGTGACTTACTATTCGCAGTACAAACCCCTACTGAAGTCGTGCTTTTAATACCTCTACGACCCTATCTTTGGAATATCCTAAATTTCAAGAGATTTCTAAACCGGGGTTTCTTCCAGCTGATGTACGAAGTTCGTTGAAGGAGCTTTTATCTTGAGTCCTGTCGAAATAAACCAATCTCCGGGTGTAATGTGTAATTGGAACTTTGAACACTAAGGCTGGGATGAAAAGAGGCGCACTATTTAGCAATGCTCGTCGGTCTGAGCTTAGAACTGAAAGTTTCAGGTAATTGTCTCATGAAATCCATTGGGATCTATAAAGAAAGTTGGAGCGGGGCGCCATTTTGTAGACCCTGCAGACGAAAATATCCCACAAAGGTTGAGACATTAGTTTTTATGGCAAAATACTACCGATAGCATTGAAACGACTAAAAAGATATGTGGGGGACGTTATACTTAGTCTACCTTAATTGTGAGAGCTACACCTCATCGAGGCTCTTCAAAGTGCTCTCTACAGGAGAGAAGACACAGATGATAACTGGAGATGGACAATCTGGCACGACACGCTCGAAGAAGCGAATTTCGTCACCTCGCGATACTCCAAGGGAAGTAACCGCGAGGGAGCCGAAACTTCCCATCAAACTAAGACCCATAGTTAGGGATCAAAGCGCAGACGTGCTATGAAAATTCAAAAGTTGAACATTCAATGATGTATGACGCGATTCAGACTTCCTGAAAAAGAAGACCAAGGCTCTACTAGGAGCTATTGAGACAAATTTTCTTAATCATGAGCTGAATGAACGGCAAAGAAAAGCCATATCGGGCTTCCCGAGGTTTATTTTGAGTCTCACGAGACTTACTCGAGCCGTGTCACTCGAAACACGAGACCTGCCCGCTTCACGTTCACTTAATTACTATCCTCAGCAAACACCAAACCGATCTTATGAACGACATAGAATCGTCTTGGACCTGGGTATTTGCCGGGCGACACCACCTCTCTTAGCCGAAGCGTTTCCCTTCCCTCCCATACCGGCGCATAAGCACCTTCCCAATCAAGTACCGCCTCGCAAGTTTTATGCAGATTCGCGTGATCGTGGCCAATATCCTGGCCACAAGGAAGCTTTGACGCCACCTAGAATGGAAGGCTTCCAGAAGAGCTCCCTTTAGGCCGATATCTGCGTGTAAGTCTTGCAGTGGTTTGTGTCCTTGCCTCGCAACAGAAAGCTTTGGGATCCCAATGACGATTTATCCTTATGGGATCGATGCGGGAGGGGCGAAGTGGACGCCCTTCTAGAAGGCTGCCTCTGTTGTAAATGACCACTCAGAGTGGTACAGAGACAATTTAAATGACACCAAGAAAGTGGTAACACCGTAAGACGTATCACAAGATCAGCACAAGGGGAGCTGACTGGGGGAATTTTTGCGACAAAAATGAAGCGAATACCATGTGATAGTGGCGTGGATCTTACAGTCGATGAGCCTCCATTACTTGTTAAATTGAAGCTATTGCAAGTCCGAACTTAGAACTTTTTATCGTCAATTTAAAGTTCAAGAATCTAATCATCCCGTCCGTTTCTCCACATAGCCCCAACGCTAAACTGAAGCCAATCAATTATTAGACAAGGTTCAGCTATAAATCAAATTAACAAGGGGGGGAGGAGGGGCTGCCGCATGAGGGGAAACAATCCTTGCTGGCTGGCTTGCTGCTTCTCCCGGTTCTACTAACCGTTTTACTGGTCCGTAAATACTTTCAACCTTAGAGCTGAGTCCTAAATCACTGGTGTTGCGCCATGCAGCGTGTACACTTGCCCAACAATCTGCCAAATGTTTAAGCTTCCTTGGGCAAGTCACAGCGATCTCACCGAGTTGCAGGAGCATTCCTAAGAAAGAACTTCGGGACCCCTGCTACCATTACCTTCAATATTGCCTAAAAATGCGTATTTGTACGAGAATGGTGCCGTGTGTAACCATTGACAATTTTCGACCTGACTGCAGGTCGGCAGGACACTCGCCCATGGGTGTTACCAACTGTACGTTATTCGAATACCAAAATAACGGTATGATTTCCCCGCTCGCTGTAAGAATGCCTAAATTTGGTGGATTTGACGCAGAAGGATCGAAGAAAAGGGTGTTCTGGAGCAAGCCCTGATATGGCGTATGCTGACGGATTTGGCCGCGGTGGCTTGCCGCGAGAGAACAGTGTAGCAATCAATTCGCAATAGGTCAGTAATAAGGTGTTTTAAAGGCCGATTGATAGGTCGCTGGGTTCAAAATCTTCCCGAGTGACTATCTGTCCAGGTCAGCACAGCCAGCCCACCGTGGAGTGAGCCAATCCCAATGGGCCCAGAAACCGACTAGAATCCCTTCGCAGCTTGTGAGAGCCTTGCATGAGGACAGGCTGAAAATAGATAGAGCTTTCTCGGATGTCAAGGCTTTTAGAGTTCTGGTTCGAGGGCCTCGGGAAGTGCTTGGAGGGTTCTGGCGGTCGTTGTTAATCTGTACATCCGCATCTGCATGGGGAAAGCGTGTCCCCAATCTAATTCACCTGCCTCCGGCGTGTAACGATGTGCTGCATCGGGCACATAAATATAAATACTGCTCGGTACCCTGTCCAACTCCCTCTTCTTCCCTTTTCCATCTTCCGGTTCTATCAACATCAACCTCGTTGATTTCGCGACCATGGCTGAGAAAGAAATTTTTTCCGTCGGCGAAACACCAGAGGGTAATGGCCATGGAGGCCACTATGTCGATCCCGTTACGGGCGAGGAGACCAAGTCCGGTCGCATCCTGGAAGCTGGGGAGCTCTATGGCAACCTTGAAACCGCAGAAGAGTACGGATATGTGAGTCGAGGGTATGTATTTTAGCACCAAACAATCAAGACAGGGAATAAGGACTAACCACCTCTGAATAGCCTCAAATCGAGACACATCCAATTCATCGCCCTTGGTGGAACCATTGGAACCGGTCTGTTTCTTGGTATTGGGAGTGCTCTCACCACTTCCGGTCCTCTCTCCGTTCTTCTTGGTTATACGTTTACTGGACTCGCTATCTACGCCATGATGCAGTCCCTCGGTGAAATGGCTACTTGGCTTCCACTGCCTGGCGCAATTCCTCAATTCTGTGCCCGTTATGTCGATGACGCTCTTGGGTTTGCGGTTGGATGGAACGTAAGTGTTTCTCGGTTCATTACCGTAGAACACGATATTGAAGAGAATCAGCTGGTTTGAAGTAGATCAGAACTGACAAGAGTGACCCGACAGAACTGGTATCAAGCCGCAATCACTTTATGTGCCGAAATCTCAGCCGCATCCGTTGTGATCAATTACTGGCACGGAGCGAACCATATCAGTGTCGCCGTCTGGATTACCCTCATCATTGTTCTTGTCATCTGTCTTAACATTTTCGCTGTAGCCATTTATGGTGAAGCGGAGTTCGTATTCGCCAGTGTCAAGATCATCACAATTGTTGGTCTCTTGCTTATGGCATTCATTGTCGACCTTGGCGGTGGACCAAATAAAGATCGCCTAGGCTTCCGGTACTGGAAAGGCGGTCTTGCGATGAAAGAGTACGATTCGACTGGAAGCACTGGTCGCTTTTTGGGACTCTTTAATGTGCTTGTGAACGCAGCCTTCTCGTACGGTGGTGTCGAGATGGTAGCCGTCGCCGCCGGTGAGGCCGAAAACCCACGGAAGAACATTCCCAAGGCTGTTCGTCGAGTCTTTTGGCGAATTCTGTTCTTCTATGTTCTGGGTTCGCTCGCAATCGGCGTACTTGTTTCTTCCAAGGATGATCATTTGCTGAATGCTCAAAAAAATGATGATGCCGGCGCTGCTCAATCTCCATGGGTTATTGGCATTCAAAATGCTGGTATCCCAGTCCTTCCCCATATCATCAACGCTGTCATTTTGACATCTGCTTCCTCGTCTGCGAATGCCTTCCTGTACACTGGATCCCGTTATCTGTTTGCTCTGGCGCAGAATAAACAGGCTCCACGCTTCCTCCTCCGCTGCAGCAAGTCTGGTGTACCATACTACTGTGTTCTCATCACAGCCTCAATTTCCCTTCTCACATACCTTTCTGTGAGGCAAGGTGGCCCATCGCTTGTGTTCACATGGTTCCAGAACTTGACTACTGTTGCCTCCCTCTTCACCTGGTGTTCAATTTGCGTTGCGTACGCCCAGTTCCACAAGGCATTGAAAGCCCAAGGTGTCGACCGCAATACTCTTGTCTTCAAGAGTCCTTTCCAGCCATACCTGACCTGGATTGCCTTCTCTTATTTTGCTATGATCATCGTCTTCAATGGCTTTGACGTATTCGTGGGAGAGCACCAATCGCACTGGGATGTTACAAGTACGTTCCTTTATACCCTCAAATAACTCTAGGCCTTGAATGCTGACCCAACATAGAATTCCTGGCTGCGTACATCGGCATTCCGATTTTCTTCTTGCTGTATGCGTTCTGGAAGCTCTTCAAAAGAACCCCCTTCATCCACCCGAGAGATGCCGATATCACCACCGGCAAGGCTGCACTGGATGCAGAGGATGGCCAGTGGCCCGAGCAACACCCAAGAAACATCTACGAGAGAATCTGGTTTTGGATTGCGTAGATGGAGGACAAGAAGTTGCTGAATATATACCCGTTCATTTGGTACAAGACATTCGATAATCACAGGGCGAAACATGACACCAGGGCTAGGCGGACTCAGTCTCATTAGATAATATTGCATAAGATATCCCATCGAAAGTTAACAAGAGTTTCGAATCGTGTATTTCTTGAAATGTGATTATGACGTTGTGATGTGCGGCGCAGCGTCGCTCCTGGAAGACTGTAGCGAACCTGACAATGAGAGTCGGAGTTTCGAGAAAGCATACCTTCCAGCCTTGTGAGTGAAGTTGATAGACAATATTTTTATTAATAATTAATAATAAGAAGGGCGATTCTCCGCCACGATTTCCAACCGAAGCTGGGATCTCAATATCTACTATTATTGCGTCATTAGTGAGACGCGAAGAGCGAGCTTTCGGGCTTTTAAACTTGGGGGCTAAAGCTGGCTTTCTACGACACCTATTAGAAAGTAGCGTGAAGCTACACTTCTATTGAAGTGAAATTTCGTGGATCTTGGGATAGCGAACTTCTTTGGAAAGACATCAATTCAATCGTCTTACGTATTCATCTTATATTTGACAGCTCGGGCGACTATAGGCTAGTAAAAGAACGGCGATACTTTACACATATTATTCTACATAATGTACTGGCGGCTCACCTTTTGCTCCTTTTTCGGGATGCTTCTTCGAGGCTTGTTTCTCCGTCCAGCTCCAAGGCTCTCTCTTCACCTTCAGGTCCGGCAGCATTGACGGGAATATCTCGGGATACTTCCTCAACCTTGACAATCTCGGTCTTCTCTAGGACATGCCCATCGTCATCCTTCTTGATTACCTCTTCTCTTGTCTTCCTTCCAATGTTGACCTTGCTCCGCTCTGCAGCCTTGCACAACCCCACCAAGCCAAGCTCACAGTCACCACACTTGCGACCTACAGGTAGGCAGATAGACTGTCCGAACCCAACGAGCAGCCAATTTATTTCGTGCCACAACTCTCGTGGGAGCCATGCCTGTAATGCCAATCGCGTTTCCTCCGGACCCTTTGTTTTGTGCCAACCCCATAGATTTGTAATTCGGTGAACATGTACATCGACTCCTATTCCCTCATCCCTTCCCCAAGCACTGCTCATACACAAATAAGCCATCTTGGGTCCGACCCCTGGCAATGACATCAAGCCTTCGATCGTGTCTGGGATATCGCCATCCCACTTATCTCTCAGAAGCTCTGCCGCAGCCTTTATGTATTTGGTCTTATTGTTATGAAATCCTACCACCCATATTAACTCATTTAAGAGCTTTGGATCCACGGCAAGGATATTCTCAAGATTCAAGCCAATAGGTGCGCCGTCCTTGTATGCCGGTAGCTGCGTTTGTAATCGATTCATGGCAACTGCATTTGTGGTATCCTTCGTCTGCGAAGAAAGCATCAACGCCGTCAAAGTATGAAACCTCTTGACTTTTGGGCTAACGCCATCCTGCCCCAACCTTTCGCAACCCATTGTATCTACAGCAGCATTCCGTGCAGCTCCTGACGTTCGCATCTCCTTCACCATTGCATAAACCTCTGCCCAGTCATTGGGAGGGTGGATTTCGACTTCCCCTGTTTCTTCATTCTTTACTGTTCTTGCCGGTTTCCGAACCTTTCGGTCTTTGGAGGGAGAGAAGGATACGCTATCTTCTATTTCGGTCTTGATGGTGGCAGTCTTGCGCGGCGACTGTTTTATGGGAGTTCGTATTGCCTCGCGCTTTCTTTTTCGTGGAACTACATCTTCGATATCTGCGGAGTCTTGTCGAGCAGTTTCAGAGTCTGAGTCTTCGACTACAGGATTGTGAGCAAAGCGTGCCAGAGAAGATCGATTGCTTCTTCGGGGTTGCGGTGATGGTGATGTTGCGCTGATAATCTTCGCGGTCTCCTTGGAGATCTTGGATGTCCGCATAGTGGATGGAGTTTGAGCATGCACGATTGATAATCGAGTCCTCTCCAGGGGTTGCCAGCGCCTGGAGTTTTGTCGTTGCAGAATCTCAGCCCCTGAACAACAGTCGGTCGGCCCGAGGAAGCGAAGGCTAGTGACGGCCTTTTGCTGCTCGCTTAAAAAGGAGACCTTCTGACCTCCGTTTACTTCCAAGGGGGCTTCATTACATTCACTACAGCTGTCAATGCAGAATATCGGACGTGGTTATCGATCGCTTTTTACACTGTACGTGGATCTCTATTTTATTGCTGGTGCTCATTTGCTACACGGCTGTTCTCCAAGTGGAACAAAGCTTGTTGCTCGTAGTTCATCTTCCAGGCTCGTCCTATCAAAGCCTGATAAGGCCGTCGAAGCCGCTCTTACGTCCCAATTGAATGCCTCTGTCAGTAGGGTGAAGCTGAATCTCCAGCTTTAAGTTACTATTCTGATTTCTAGGGCCGCTCCTTCTCCAGAGATATCCGTTCCGTCCGCTCCTAAATAGTCAAACCCTAAGTTCGGTTCGGGCAAGAGCACGTGGGACAATACCATCGAGCGGCTTCGAGACCATTGAACCCTACATCTTTATCCCTATACTTCCTATGGTCAAATAATCACATCTCTATTCTTCTATCCTTTTTTTCCATCCCCCAAAATTGGACCAAACCCCCAACATCAAATTGGTTACATCATTCCCCCCTATTACATCAGTCGAATCTCCAAATTTCAAGATGGATGCATATTCTATATCTTACACCACACCATCTCACAGGGGTTCTTCTCGTATCTATCAAGACCTTGCTACCTGCCGGCAAACCCTACAGAACCGCTCTGACGTCCAACTTGTTCAGTCAAATATGGAATCCTCTGAAAAGGTCAGTCAAGTTCCAAACTTCTTACTAATTTCCCAGCGAGAAAAAACTTAAATTAATATGTGATTGAGAATTTCGACATCAGAGGGACGCGCCATGAAATATATTACGGTGTGAGGGATGGCGGCTCATATTCCGGCAACTTGTCTCAATTCTTGCTGACATCCATCATTAGCTGCGCAGACCGAACTACTCTAAACCGCCTAGGATTGGAATTGTGGGAGCTGGAATTTCTGGCCTTCGTTGTGCCGATGTGTTGCTCCAACAAGGCTTCGACGTCACAATCCTCGAAGGTAGAGACCGGATAGGAGGACGAACTCACCAGGCTACCCTCTCCTCAGGGCAGCTCGTAGATCTTGGCCCAAATTGGATTCATGGGACTGAACATAACCCCATCCTTGATCTAGCAAAGGAGACAAACACCCAAACTCACACTTGGGAAGAGCAAGTCAACATCTTTGACGAAGAGGGAAAGGTCTTACAGAACGGAACTTCATTGAGTGAAGCGATGTGGGGTATTATAGTGCAGGCTTTCAAATATTCTGGTCAGAACACAGCGAAAATTGGCCCAAAGGAAAGCCTTCATGATTTTTTCGTCAAGAAAGTACAGGATTTATTTGGGGGTGAACATAACCCCGAGCAACAGCGGAAGGTCGTGATGCAGATGGCAGAGCTTTGGGGTGCGTTTGTTGGAAGTCCTGTCGAAACACAGAGCTTAAAGTTCTTCTGGCTAGAAGAATGTATAGACGGCGGTACGTGATTTCTGTTATTCATTTTGTTTGTACTTTGAGAACCTTTACAACGCCCCACCCCGCTCATCCCCTCCTCTCAGAATGTCGTTCGGAAATCCAGTTGCGCCATTGTAGCATCGGAAGCAGCAACTTACATATGCTGCCTTCCTTTCAATATCATATTCTAGTGATTATACCCTATCTACATATCGATAGAGGGAGCAAAAGCTGGGATATTTTCTCTACCTTTCTTTGCGGCTTGAGCCAACTTACGGCTAAACGTTCACGAGCAAAATACTGATGTTTCATAGAAAACCTCTTTTGTGCAGGGACGTATAAGAACATCCTTGCGCTCATCGCCAAGCCAGCTCTCGAGAAAGCAAAGATCAGATTCTCAACAAAGATCACCAAATTTGAAATGATGACCGACACGGTAACTCTCACGTCAGAAGACGAATCGGCATTTGAGTTTGATGAAGTTGTAATTACGAGTCCTTTGGGCTGGCTCAAAACCAACAAACCGGCGTTCTATCCACCTTTGTCGGCAAGACTATCTGAAGCCATTGATTCGATTGGCTACGGCTCTTTAGAAAAGGTTTGTTTGTACCCACTGAGTCACCCCAGAATGCAAAGTTTTTATCAAATGAGCAGGTCTACATCACGTTTCCTCGGGCTTTCTGGTTGAACGAAGGTGACAAACCAGAGGACCAGTTCACTGGTTTTACACAATGGCTCTCCCCACTTTATGCTTCAGATACCAATCCTAGGAGATGGAACCAAGAAGCAGTCGACATGGCAACTCTCCCAGATTCTTGCGCACATCCTTCTTTATTGTACTACATCTATGGTGATCAGTCAGTCTCCCTCTCAGCAGACCTTGCAGCTCTTCCATCAGAAAAAGCAAAGCAGGAGCACCTCACTGCATTTTTCACGCCCTACTTCTCGAAACTTCCCAATTACGACGGGACCTCCACAGATTGTGTCCCAGTCTCGTGTTTTTCAACAAATTGGGTAGCTGATGAACTTGCCGGAAACGGAAGCTATAGTACCTTTCGAACCGGTCTTCAAGAAGGAGATAAAGATATTGAAGTCATGAGAGAGGGGCTCCCAAGCCGAAGTTTATGGCTTGCAGGTGAACATACTGCTCCATTTGTAGCGCTAGGCACCGTCACTGGCGCGTATTGGAGCGGCGAGGCAGTTGGCAAGAGGATCGCAGATGCTTATGGAATGGCTAGAGGGGTTGGTGGTGATGGGATCAATCTCCAAGAAATTGCGCCCAATGACGGAGCGAAGGAGATCAATGTCAGAGGCTTTGCAGACAAATCTCTAGAGGAGTAAGCGGTGCATGTTGGAAACGTCGTCGTTTTCCCCTTGCACCTAGGTTCAACATCCAAGCATACCTTCTCGGCTCTTTCATAGATCTTTCCACAGGCCGATGGCCAGTTTTTTATTTCTTGAACTTTGAGTCTTTACTACTAGTCACTGAGGGGATTTGGGAGAATATCAGTCTATCATAAGACTACTTTCTTGTGGCTTATCACTCCAAAAAAATGTATTTTTTTGGCCCGCCCCGATCTGAATTCTTCAAGAAAGTCTCATGACCGGTCAGACTACGCAGTCGATTCATTTCTGCAGTCGCCGCCAACCAGTCTTAAGGGTAAATTTAGCTCCCAAGCATCTCTTCGTTAGTTCAATTCACCACCCACGGATGTGACCTCGAGTTCATAGAATGACCTAATCCATGGATTTCCCCCTATCCCATGGATTCTGTACTTTGAATCCGAAGTGATGGATTGAAATGAAAAGCAAAGCCAAGATTTACTAGAAATTGGCGGATACAAGGGGAAGTGAAGTAAGCAAACAGGGGGAGAGGGAAATTGACTACTTATATAAAAAATCATGAACTACTTAGACTGTATCATTAAATTTCCAAGACAAGATGAGAATATGTTCAAACAACGGGAGGTGAGGCGCGTGCGATAGTGAGAGATACAACCAAAGGGAAGAGATCGGGCGGGTTGCACCTACCCGCACTTCTGACCTACCTACCCAACCTTTCCATGGACTAGAATTTAGATCAACTTCATGGAAAAGTACATGTTTCGATCAATTTTTGAATTCTATGAAATGGATATCACAGATCTACCTTCAGACTCTTAAAAACATCAGTATTTTCTAACCAGAGCGCGCGTCTCATAACATTACAGTTTCAACCATGGCGGCAGCTTCAACCCCACAAAACAGTGCCGTGGTTGATGTTACAAACGCAACTGTCAGTACTACACTTTCTTTCATCGGAGTCTGGTCTTATCATCTGGTACAAGAACCTTCTACTGTTAGTGGGAAACAGAAGGTGCCCTCCAGAGCGGCGGATGAGGGCTTCGAATCGGCAGACTCCGAGTCTCGAGCCAGAGACTTTATCCCGTCTTTCGAACCTCACCGGGTGGCCTCAAGTAAACCATTGCAAGACTTTCAAGCTCGTTGCTAATTATCTTCTCCAGAAAGCTCCAGAGCTACCACGACTCTCCTACGCCAACTGCGTGCGACCCCTCCTTGTCGAAGTCAAGCCGTCTCAATTCCATGGTCTAGGAGTCTTTAGTAGACAGGAGGTGCCCTGGAATGAAACCATTCTCGCGGAACATCCCGCCTTTACCGTCAAGGAGTTCACAGAAAGCTCAATTGTCACTGCCCTCAACTAACTAGACTCGGACGAGAGAGCAGCATTCGATGGACTTTACGCACCTTCCGACATCATGGGGGTCAGCACCGCCTCGGAATACCAGCGTTTTACGGCGAACGCCTTCGAATTGGACAATCCATCGGAGCAAAAGCTTCACAAGGGTCGGTTCCATTCTACTCACTAAAAGCACGTTCTGACTTCAATATAGCTATATTCTTGGTAGCAGCTTGAATAAACCACAGCGCAACGCCCAAGGCTTCTCTGATGTGGGCCGATGGTGTGGGAAGAATGATGCTTCTTGCTTTGCGAGATATCGAACCAAAAGAGGAAATTACCATCGCATATTGCTGTACCAGCCAGGGAGATGTACATATGAGGCCATTTCAATGCAACTGCCCCCGTTGCGCACAGGCCCGGTAAGCAATCTTGTTATTGTCATCTCTCTTTGTTCTCCCAATGTTTGATAACCAGCGTGACATCAGACTATACTGGAAGTCTGAGGGTGAGGATTGAGCTAGGTCTCATAGATTATAACGATTCTCTTTCGTCCTATTGACTATGTTTCTCTAACGAAGACAGATTGCTAACTCATTCTAGTGCATCTGTCTAAGCCCGAAACATCGAAGAGACTTTGTCAGGACTACTAGTGCCTCTTTGGTTCAAGCCGAAACTGCTCGCTAGCAGACAGAAAGGGAAGCAGAGAGGGAGGATGGAGAGAGAACGCTTGATCGTGCTGCACAAGGACTCTATTCATTGACAATGTCTCAAATCAAGCGGAACATTGAAGAGACAAGGAATGGATTTGCGACTGTGGTGCCGGAGGATAATGATAATGAAGATGTGTATGTTTACGATGGCTGTGACAGTGACGAAAGCGAGGCATTCTACACAGATGGAGATGATGATGATCTTGGCAACCTTGATACTCATCCTGGAGCACATACTTTTGTCGAGTAGGAGACTACTCCAGTGGAAGTACTGGTTTTAGAGCATACGCTTGCAACGTGCATTCGCGATAGCTCCTGATAAAGGTCGCAGGCATGAACCAGACTGCTCACACTCTGTAGAGTATCTTAGAAACCACCAAGATGAGAATCGCAAAACGCCCCGATTCAAATGGGTGATTTTTGAGACATCTTTTCCAACGAGCACCTCAGAACGCTAGACACGTCCATTCCACCCAAGTTGTCACAGGAGTCCGGGCGAACGATTGTACTCGTTCGTTGTGGTACCAGAGAATAAGCCTGATCGTCCTTGGCAACAATGATCGTCGCCGAGGCGATCTCAATACCCTAATAGCATGAATGCCTCTCGATCAAACCCCACGAGGGTATTCCAAAAGATCGGAGACGAGACAGGTCCTGTCATCTGACGCTTGCCACGTCGGATCTAATATTCTGCAGATTGAACTGCCATCACCTAGTGTTTATCCTCTGAGAAGGCCCGACAGGAGGTGCAAAGTCCCATATTTCGAGAAATAAAAACGCAGGCCAGCATTACGGACATGATAGATCATAACTAGATTGATTTAGCAAACGAAATTCGGAATCTAATAATGCTCAAAAACCGCCCGCGTACTGTAACAAAGTTAAGACTTCTTGGCAAGTGGCACACAGGGCTGAATGGGGTTCTGAAACTCGGTCACTTGAAGGCTTTTCCCAGCCAACACGAGCCTGAAACACCCTTCAGAGCGATCGAAGCTCTGTCTAGAGAGCGGGGAAATAACGAAAGGTACAGTACTGTAGTCAGAGATGCTGATGTTTCTCATATCGAAGGCCGGAAGACCACCAGGACATCGACGTCCACTTCACAGGACAGGGAACCAAGCCTCGCCTCGAGAATGATTTAGGCTTTTGGATTAGGCCTCGGCCTCTTCGGTGACGAGGCGTGGCGATCAGGGATTTCTAGATCTTTTTCACACGTCGGATCGTCAGCGCCATGGTGTAACTGGGGCAAGGCTGTGAGTGTAACGTATTCGAGAAACCCGCACAAAGTTTTGCTTCTCTCGTTCATTGCGGCAAGCCAGAGATGACTACGCAAGCCAGCTCCTGGCTCCTGGCTCCTGAGCTCAAGCTCCAAAAGCGTGGTTATTGTTATTACCTAGGTATTGTGCAACGCGACAGCGACTCCAGTCCCCCGGAAGCTTGCCATTCCGGGGTGCAAGCGTCTGAATCTGGAAGGCTTGCATGCCAAAGTACCCAAACTTGGAGCTGGTGGAGGCATGCTGTAACCTTGACGCCCGTGTGAAGCGGCTGATCACCGGATTCTAGGCCACTCCTGCCTCATTTTCCCATTTTCCCATTTTCCCATTATAGCTCCGTAGCTCCATAGCTCCATAGCTCCCACAAGTTCCACTAGTGAAATGTCCGTAGTACGGAGGGAAGTCTTTATCACTTCTTGTCATACAAGTATTATTTTCTCGTCCTTTTCCACTTCGTATGCGTCTCCCAAGTCCTCGAATTCGGTCTCAGGAAGAAAGCGTTCGCAGGTGAAAGGTTGCACGACGCGAAACCGCTGCACCTCAAACAAAGGGCCCTCGAACGCCGTGAGTGACATCGAGAGCTCCAATGTTCCACACGACAAGTTATTTGTGGACATCTGTAGTCAGCTTCGGACCCATGAGTTGGAGGACCGTTCTATCTGTCAACCTATGACCTCTTTAGTGGAGCACGCACTTTGAATCCCTCAAAGTCTCCCGCGCGTCCCTCAAGGCTCTATTTTTCGATGCGCCATTATTTGAACTATAGCATCAACTTACACTCTCAAGATGGCTGAGAGTGAACCTTTATTACAGGAGAAAATGGACGTTCCGCTACGTAAGTTTTCAACGGCCTGTCTTCTGAGCGCTGCTAATAATTCTCCAAGCGCTGTTCACCTTCGCGAAAGATACCCCGCGCGGGAAGAGGCCCCAAGCCATTGCGCATCGAGGCTACAAAGCTGCGAATCCGGAGAATACAATGGGCGCATTCAAGGGAGCAGTAGAGGTTGGGGCGCATGCCATTGAAACGGATATCCATCTTTCGAAAGACGGCGTGGTTGTCCTATCGCATGTACGACCACTTCTAAGGGCAATTGATTTATATGGATGGAGCTTATGGAAATAGGATGCTACCCTCAAACGATGTTTTGGGAAGGACGAAAAGATTGTGGATTGCGATTGGAGCTATCTCAAGACGCTGCGCACATTGAAGGAGCCGCACGAACCAATGCCTCGACTCAAGGACCTCTTGGAGTATCTGGCTGAGCCCGGACTGGAAGATATATGGGTGCTATTAGATATCAAGGTACTTTGGCCAATTGTTATGGAGAATGTTAAGAGAAGTAAGGTTGACAATTAGCATCAGCTTGACAACCACGCAGACGATGTCTTCCGGTTGCTAGGAACTACCTTGGCCGATGTCAAGTCATCAAGGCCTTGGAACCAGCGTGTTCTTTTGGGGTGCTGGGCAGTGAGTGTATGCATCTTTTTTATATACTCAGCATCTGACAGTTACCAGGCTAAATATTTGCCACTTTGCACGAAATACATGCCTGGGTACCCGATCACGCATATAGGATTTAGTATATCCTACGCCCGTCAATTTCTAAAGGTCCCCGGCGTCAGTTTCAACATGTTGCAGAAAATAATGGTTGGCCCTTTTGGAAATAAATTTCTACGAGATGTGAAGCAGGCCAAGCGCTCGATATTCTTGTGGACAGTAAATGATGAGGAATGGATGAAATGGAGTATCCGGAAGGAAGTTGATGGGGTTATTACTGATGACCCGAAGAAGTATTTGAAGGTTTGCGACGACTACGAGGACGAAAATATAAACTACAGTCTGAAATCTTGGGGGGCAATTATCTGGATTAACATACTAGCTGCGATGTTCAGTCTGCTTTTCAGGTTTAGATACGGATTCAAAATCAATGTTGGAAAAGTTAGAAAGAGTCTGGAGACCTCGACTACAAGGGCTGTGGTATAGAATATGGGTCAAATATGAAGAATAAATTCTGGGTAACTTCTCTTCCGGCTGACCCACATGCTTTTGGCATACAGAAATTATCGGCAAGTGAATAATAGGTCCCTCAAAATGGGGATTGCCATTCACACTTCCATTCACCTTCTGGCGGAGGGTTAAAGCCTGGATCAACTTTTACAAATAAGCTTGCCAAAAGCTGCACCCACAAACCACGGCATAACAAACGGCATCCATATCAGGGGAACCCAGGATAAGTCACATTTTAAGTTTAGCAGCAATCTCCCGTCCCAGAGATCGTCTCCGACGCGCATAGCGCTACCTCGAGGGCAATGGAAGACCAAAATAGGGCGGGAAGCTCACCCCGATCCCCCGAGAACCCAGAGTCGTCGCCATCCGAGAAGAAGGACAAAGGATTCTGGAAGCTGAAAGGGAAAAAATCAATGGGGGCAATGAAGGGTGTCGCCGGTGCTATTTTCAAGGGCAAAGATCATAGCAGAGATAGGGCACATTCGAAAGGATCAGATCAAGGGTATATGCCAACAGTCCAGGAGGGACCCGAGTCAGAAACCGGCTCGCAGACAAGTTCTCGTCCTACTTCTAGTACTCAGCTAGGGAATGGAAGACAGTCAAAGTTGTCGAACCAAGCGCAGCGCACCTCTCTCGAAGAGAAATGCGAACCAGAAAGACTCTCTCTAACGAGCTCCCATGTATATAGTAGTCAGCCAGGGAATGGCAGACAGTCAAAGATGTCGAACAGAGCGGAGCGCGCCTCTCTTGAAGGGAAACGCGAACCAGAACGATTCTCCCTGAAAAGCTCCCATATCTCTGGCAATCAGCAAGAGATCGCCAGTGCCAGACAGTCAAAATCATCGAGCCAAGCGAATTATTCCCCAGAAGCAAGATTCACGCCGGATCGTTATTCTCAAACAAGCTCACGTTCCCCTGGCTACCGGCCTACGAAGCACAGTGGACACACTGCACAGCCACGATTGCCAGCCCCAGAAGTCGCAGTTGAGGAGAGACCGGAGTCAGATTTCTTCAGGCAGAACGCAGGCCAACGACCTCCTGGCCCCCATTTCAATGACCTAGATGATGTTCTTGCCCCGGGAGAGGTCTATGAACATAATCCCAAGATGAAGTCAACTCAGGAACAAGCTAAGGAGTACTGCGATCTCATCGGCGCCTTTGATTTTGGCGACGACTCATCGGAATCGGATACGACGCCAACGGAATGGGGGAACCGCCGGAGTCGAATGCCTCCTCACCCTCCAGCGCCTTCTAAACGTCCTCCACCTGCTGCACCCCCGCAGCGGCCTTTAAAACCAAACTCACGGCCGGATAACACAGATAGCCCCCTTAGAACGAGACCCGAGAGGCCCAGAATTCCTAAAGAGATCCAGACTAGCCCACGGCACCCAATCACAGAGAAGCCTATTAAAATGAGACCAGAAATACCCAGAGTTCCCGCAGAAAGACAAACGGATCCGCGACAAGCAATCACAGAGAAACCTGTTAGAACGAGACCAGAAATACCTAGGGTTTCGGAAGAGAATTTCACACAACGGGACATCCATCCCTCTCCCGAACCTATGAATGCAGTTCAGCGAAGGATTAGAGACCTCGAACGGGCCAACGTGAGAGGACCGCCACCACCAAGTCAAACCACCCCTGACAGACACGCGACTGCTTGGATGATCGCTCAACAGAAGCTGCGTGACATACATCTTGAGGGGCTGAGAGCTGAAGAAGTGACATTAGAAGAAAGCAAAAGAGGACTGGCAAACTCTCGCCCTTACAATGTGCAATCGACGGGGACACGGCGCAGCGATAGAGACATTGAGGACGAGACTTTGTCACGGCGAGGGCCGAGGACTCGCTCAAAAACTAAGACTATATCTCCGAAAGGGCAGACCGGGTTGGGACTAGGGTTTGCAGCTATGAAAATGTAGAGTTACAAAGGTTGGATGTTGATGTCTAGTATGGATTATCTGACACTGTATAAAACTGCTAGTCGGTTGTTGTAACTTTACGATGGCCCAACCTCCGCAAATGCAAAAAAGCCAAGTATATTCCGAACGAGGCCTGGAAACCTGAAGCTATATTCGAGCAAAGAAATAATCAGTGTGAAGCCTCATATAAAGACTTGGGAAATCAAAATGATGTAGATTGTCACGTGGTCACACTTTACACCAAAATCTTAAACGTGGCAACCCACAACATTGATCTTCCACCCAGCAACAAAATTTCCTCACATCGCAATGCCTTGAGAAAGCTACGTGGCTAAATTTCGTAATTTCATCCAACCTTCAAAACACCAGAGAATGCGTCGAGAACACCTTCCAATCCAGGCAATCCCAGCCTGGTCAAAACTCAATGATGTGAGCTTTATCGACATCGGTGTTCAAGATCTGGGGGCCGACAAAGGCTCAGGCCTAGTAACCACACGCGCACTCAGCTCAAAAGACACATACGATATACCTACATTACTCGCTATCCCACATGATCTGATTCTATCTGCGGAAGCTATTGAAGAACATGCCAAAGTCGATCAGCATTTTCGGGAACTGCTTGAGGCTGCGGGTGGAAAGGTAAGTTTCCCATTTTTTCTTATTCGAGGAATTCTCAACCCGGTTCTAGAGAATGCTTCTAATGAAAATTTAGTCTTTGAGAGGGGATGTGCTTTTGTTCTTGCTGATGCAGATTACGATCGCTGCAGGGAATGGTGTTGGTATCCAAAACCCGTGGACAGAGTATTGCAAGATGCTTCCTGAAAACATCCCTGTTCCGACTCTGTGGTCTGAGGAAGAGCGTATAATGTTAGTGGGGACTTCTTTGGAGGTACGTTAATGATGACTTCGTAGGGTTTTCCCTTTCTCTTGTGATTCTTTTGACCTTGGTTGTACTTGCCCCCATGCCCTTTAGGTATTGATTCTATAAACCACTCTACCTACGCATATTCCACGTATCACCTTACTTATATTGTATCACGTTCAGCCGGTCATAGAGATGGTCACTGACGGACTTTAAAGTCAGCATTGGAAGCCAAAATAAATGTCCTCGTCCGAGAATTTGACACACTCTGTGAGAGCACCAGCGGAATCCAGTGGTGCCAAAAGAGCTGGTGGGAGCATGAAAATCTGAACATCAGAGACTGGACTCTCTTAGACGCTTGGTTTAGGTCGAGGTCACTGGAACTCCCGAACGCTGGCGAATCTATGGTTCCGTGTCTAGACATGGCAAATCATTCGTCAGAGCCAAACGCATATTATGAGCAAGCCTCTAAAGGTGGCGTGAATCTATTGCTCAGACCCGATGTGGAGCTAGACGTATCATCTGAGGTTACAATAAGCTACGGCGACACGAAAAGTGAAGCCGAAATGCTCTTCAGTTACGGCTTCATTAACGAGAGAAGCGCAATCACGTCTCTGGTCTTACCTATTCAGCCAGTTCCGGATGATCCTCTGGGGAAAGCAAAACTTTCTGCGTTTGTGGGACAGCCAGTAGTGCGAATATCAGTCAAACAGGATCTAGTTGAGTGGGAGTGCCCGTTTGTGTATTTGATGTGCCTCAATGAAGAGGACGGTCTGGAATTTAAAGTTCTACTGCGAAACGATGGCTCCCGCAGTCAGCTGAGAGTATTTTGGCAAGGATCCGATGTAACGGACGTCACAGAAACCTTCGGACCCCTCATTGAGAGCCACGCGTTGAGAGATGTGTTCAAGCTTCGAGCGGTAGCTTTGCTGCATGAACGAATCCGCGAGCAGCTTGAGCAGCTCTATGAAAGCGGAGAAGCTGTTAATTCATTGGCGGGGTAAGTAACTCGAGCCTCAAGACAGGTGCCCCTTTTCCTGTTCTGGAGAAGGTTTTTGGCAAGTACCAGAGCTATCCTTGAAACTAACTTCTGGCTTTGTCTAGTTTAGCTCAGATTTCCCCAGCTGTTCGCGAAGCCGCCTTGCAGCTCAAAGCAAGCGAATGTGCGACACTTGAGAAAGCCTTTACATATATCGATATGCAGGTTAGTTCCGGAAAGAAGTCGTGATGATGTGTTCTCGTACTGCAAAGCTGACTGCATGGCAGAAAACCAAACTCCTTGAGAGCGAAATAGTGCTTCGGTATCTCGGTTCTACGGACGAAAAGCCATTGGATGTTGCTGAGACCAATGACGAGGACGACTTCAGCTGAGTCTGTACTCTCATTGGCCGTGAGTGACTAGCGTCTCTGCCACACAGTTGCATGCCACGCCACAGCAAGGTCTAGCCTACACGTCGAGACGAGGCGGAGACAGTCGGAGAAAACCCAAAGACGCCGACGCCTCAAATCCATTCCTTTCGCAAGATTGACCTGCTATGCTCGACAATATGCTGTCTATCCAAATAGCTCTGGTTTCTGAGAGAGTTGGCGCAATCATGATCTTCGAAGAGCTTTGCGTTTTATGTTGGATCTACATTGGTGCCCAGCAGTGACCCGTCTCTTCGCCATATCATGAATATTTCAAGATCTAAGCACTCAAAACATGGCTTTATATTTGGGCTAGCTTGGCTTCGAGCTGGCGCCAGGAAAGCAGACAATGATACCATTTTCCCAGCAGCGCGTGACCCAAACCTGGCACTTCTTTTGAAACCTTAAAAGATCTTACGACTGCTTACGATGTACATGGTCAAGCCTGTTTACTCACAATTCCAGATAATGACCAACTACTAGCTCAGAGCTATTCCGAAAGGTCTTGCTGTATCCTCGGATACCCCAAATTTTAGTCCTTCCCCGCAAAATGAAGTGCATCGCACTAAGGTCGGCGACGTCGTCGACTGGAATCTAGAGAAAGACCAAGAATTTGCGTGTATCGATTCATGGCTCGAGGATCTCAAAAGGGAGCCATGACTCCCGATTATGATGTTATTAGTTACTCAACCGCCTGGGACGATATCAATAGTGGCATGATTGTCACTACTCAAACGAAAGTTCTAGCGATCCGGCTCCGATGAAAACAACAAGTCGTCCTTCCTGACTTCGAAAGCATTCAAGCTATGACAGTCCGATTTACCAGAAATATGCCTTCTTTGTGCGAGTACAATGATGCCTAGTAAATCGCGACAATTTGCGTCCACCAGCATTTTATTCTCACGAACCGGCTTGATACACTCGCACATTCTCGGCAGTTCCGGGCGCCTCATATTGAGCCTAAAGATGAGGGAACTCAATTCGCCGTCTACACGACGCAGGCAAATGAAACCCGTGAAAGCAATGCGACGCCCAAAATGCCGCAATAAATAAATACGAATTGTAACACCCACGATTGTAGGACGAACGACGGCAATCTTGATCATGCAGAAATGTTTCCCCCAAGGTTTTGAATTTCGCCATAGATTTTTTTCTGGACCCAGCAATAATGTGGGGTCGGAAGAACGGGCTGAGGGCTGTTCTCCTCTTTGGCTGACTTGAGATACGCCTCGATCTGCAAAAATGAAATGGCATTTATGACTTCAAATCGGACAAATCCAGAGCTGCAAAAGCAAGTAATACGAACTTTCTCCCGCAGGTGCATAGATGCAGCACAAATGCAGTGATTGATCGTTGCGCTTTGGTCCAGTGAGAGGGGCAGAATCACCCGCGGCATGCTTGCGTTAGCACTAGATAATGCGGGGGGGTTGTAGGTGCGCTCCAGGGATCACATAGCCTGCAGAAACGGGCTGGGGTGCCATCTTGTACGATGGCCATCCCACATATTGTCCTCTGCCCTCACACCCTCCTTTCTTCCTCAACATTTTTTTGCGGGAAAAAGACACCCTCACATATTCACGGCCTCTTGCAATTTGGACGATATCGAATACAAAAAGGATTCGAAGTTGGTGGATAAGACCTTCGATGTATATGAGTAGTTGATCGAGAAACTGTGGACCCCAGGATCCAGATTCAAGCCGAGTATCCGTAGGATCCTTGAGTCGACCAACTCGGTAACGCAAACATGCCTGGAATACTACCTATGAAGGTGATCAAGGTTGGGTCGAGCTCGCAGAGTCGGATTGCCCAAGCCTGTGATCGTTGCCGTAGCAAGAAGATACGCTGTGATGGGATTCGACCATGCTGTTCGCAATGTGCCAACGTCGGCTTCGAGTGTAAGACCAGCGATAAGCTTAGCCGACGAGCGTTCCCACGAGGATATACGGAATCGTTGGAAGAGAGAGTTCGAAGCTTGGAGGCCGAGGTTAGAGAGTTGAAAGATTTACTGGATGAGAAGGATGAGAAAATAGACATGCTGTCCAAGATGCATTCGAACAGACGGCCTTCCATGACATCGGCCACAGGGACTCCACCCCTTGAACTTCGAAAAGAAACTGTAGTTCTGCCACCAAAAGACGATGTCTTTCGCGTTCAAGCCTCACCGTTGCTGCTAGGAACGGAAAACTCGGACTCATATTTCATGGGAGCTTCCAGCGGCCGAGCATTTGTTGGTATGTGGCTTTGTATCACAAAATCAGACAAAAGCTAACTTCTATCAGACGCCTTCAAACGCAGAATACAAGAAAGTGGTAAATCACTTTCCGGCTTCAACACAGAAGCCTTTCTCAATATCGAAGGCGATACTACATCGCTCTCTGAAGTTTCAACTCCAAAGACTACCACTGCTCCGCCTCGTATGTTCTCCGATAGATGTGTCAACGTCTTCTTCCAGGAATGGGCACCCCTTTTTCCAATCCTGCACAAGCCCACCTTCCTACGCGTGTATGATGAGTACATGTCAAGTCCAGAGCAGATGATGGACTCTCACAAGCTGGCTCAGCTGCATCTTGTATTCGGAATCGCAAGCCTCTCGGGTGAGATGCCTGACCGAGAACAAATCAGTCTTTGCGAGTATCAGTGGCGGTCATCTCTCGAGGCGGTGTTGATGGATAATTCCCTTGCAACGCTTCAGTGCTTGATTTTAGCACTGATCTACTGCATTTCCAAGGGTGATTACAATCGCCTTCAACATTACAAGGGAATTGCGGTTGGCCTCTCGCATCGTCTTGGCCTGCATCAAAGTCAGAAGCGCTTTTCATTTGGCGCTCTCACGATCGAGACTCGGAAGAAGGTGTTTTGGAGTTTGTACACTATTGACTGGTGAGTTCAACAGTCTAAGTCGCTAGCCCTCACTAATACCTCAAGTTTCTCTGCTGCTTTGCTCGGCCTTCCCAAACTGCTCAAGGAGGATGATATCCACGCAGAGTACCCATGTGATTGTGATGATGAATATGTGACCGAGAAGGGCTTTCAGCCTACCCTACCTGGGGAATCTACGAAGATCTCAAGTGCTTTGGCACTTTTCCGTGTGTCCCGCACCCTTTCGAAAGTATTGGAACAAAACTATCCTGCTGCTGCGGCGCACGATCTCTCTCTCCAGTCACTCACTGCTCTCGAAAAAGAGCTCAATGAGTGGTCTGAGAATCTCCCTGTCCACCTCAAACTTACTTTCGTTCAAGATAAGCCATCGACTGACATGACTGGAAGTCGCTCAGCATTGCTGGTACGTATATAAAACCAAGATCTCATGTGACCGGATCTAATTATGAAACAGTCGCTTGCTTATTACTATATTCGAACTTTGATCCATCGTCCTGCTGTCGGCTCAACATTAGGCAACAAGTCCTCGCCGTCCGTAATCTCTCTCGCCGATTCTAGCAAACACATCATTCAGATCGTTCAGCTTCTCGAAGAGAGAAACATGTCTTTCTCCTTCTGTGTGAACAAGAATGAGATGCTTACTCTCTGTGGTTTGAGCTTATTATATCAAGGCCTCGATCTCAAGCAGGAAGGAAAATTGATGCAAGATGGGCAACGCTTGGTCGCTGTCGTGATTAAATATCTCGAGAAAGCCAATGCTCCAGGAGCAGCTGATTTCAAGAAGCTCGCTGGGTCCATGATAAATCTGGATTCGCAATCCAAGAATGGACCAGCACGAAGTCCTAATAGCATGGCTGCCCCTAAGAGCACAAAATCTACACCTTCGCCGTCTGTCGCTAAACAACAGCTTCGTCCACAGATCTACAAAAATGGGAGTGCGACTATGAGCGAAACAGATCTCCTATCACAACAAGAGAAGCTTCGGCGCGCCACTTTACCAAGCATTGCGATGAATCGCCAAGATCACTACAACCCTCACGGACGAACTTCTTTAGACTCAACACGTTCAGAATCCCCAATGTCAAAGAGGGATTATCGAGGCTCTGTTCCACAGCTATCTTCAACGTTAAAGCCACGTGTTTTGAAGAGTGATAAACCGCCAAACTTGGACTACCTTTCCCTGAACAATACCCCAGTCCCGTCACAACCACAATCACCCGTTCAAAATCGAGCTCAGCAACCTTCTCAGATGTCCCAAAACACCATGTTTCCAAACAATTACTCGAACTCAAACTCAAACTCAAAGACGTCCACGGCAACAGCGTCCGAATGGGAAGTCCTTCTCGGTTCCCTGGATGGTGGCCAGACAAATCTGTATGATGCGATCTATGGAGGTCCAGCGCTTTCGCTCGGAGACACAGCGTCCTCTAATTACGGAGACTGGTCTCCGGACTCTTGGGACATGACGTCCCTGGGAATGAACGATTTTTCCAGTGCGCCAGGAGCTGCACGGAGCGTTCTGAGTTTCAGTGAAGAGAGCTTAAGTTCGGGCGAAGAACTTTCAGCGAGCGAGTTGAGCATGGTTGGTAGACAGCAGGACTACAGGCACACCTTGATGCCTGGCTCAGCTTCCAGCGGAGAGAGTTACCTCCTCGATAACTTGGATGGGACTTTCGGATTGTAATGGGGATCTTGGGAATTGGAGCTTGGCGTCTTGACGGGGTTGGGCTGTTATATTTGATGTGATGTAAGGAAGTGGTTTTTTTTTGTTGGCTGGAAGGACAGCGTCAGAAAGGCGCGGCGAAAGGAGATTGGATGAGGAGTTCCTTTATTTCCTGACGTATTCTTGTTCTCTGCTACGATGATGTTTTCCTCCGCGACGATATTCCATCTGCGAATCTGGTAACGCCCTTATGTCCCTGAAAATGCCTATTCGTAACGTCGAATTTTATATCCCATCAGTTCTTGAAGCTAGATATCCACGATTGCAATAGTGCTCTTGAGGTGATACTTGGCAAGTAAATGTGAGTCGCGTAGCCACAACATAGCACTCCTATACTATCCCACATAACGAAGCCATTGAACTTAATATCGTAGCCCATCGCACCTATCTTACATTCGTGGAACCCTAAAAGTTCAAGTCATCACGTGGCCCTAGGTAAGACACCACGAAAATATCCCGCCGGAATAGGTAGTGACGACATATTCCAATTCCACATCCGCGACAATTTTACTTCACCTTTGATTTCGGGCTTCCGTAATTCATTTGAAACTCCCAATACGACTGAGCAATCATTGACATTCGAGGCCATGGAAGAGACGGAATAGGCTTCCACATTTCCAGCGCTCGAATCATCTACCACATCCCTAGAGTCGACTTACAAGCGCATCGCATCTCAAGTAAAGACTGGCTTTGTAGAGTACTGGAGATCAGAAAGACGCAAAAACTCTTGCACTTTCGGAAACTTGTTTCCATTCTTTACGCTACGATCGTGCAAGGGGTCTTCTTCACCTACGCAGCCCTGAACACGTCGTCTAGTTTCGGATTCGCAGTCTGCAGACAGACAAAGTTTATATCGAGAGTCAATAAGGCTGTTTCGTTTTCCTCGTATGGTATATTTCCCTCGTTATACTATATCCATCCCATCCGAAAGGAGGCTCGTCTCCACCAGAAGCATAGCGAAGACCCATTGGCTCTTGAAGCAGCACTCCGAGCTCACGAAGCAGTATCCCGGTCGAAACGAGAGCAGGCGAACGCTTTGGGAATATTGTTATACTTCTCAGTTGGGTTCTGCAGCCTCTACTGGACTAGCCTGGACTGGGGTATCCCGTGCCCCGGAGTCTAGGGTTAAACACCAAACCTCCAATCACATCGAAATCCACTTTAGTCCATTACACCTCGTCATACAAAATGCATCCAGCAAATATCCGCATCCCAGCCCGTATTTTCATAAGGCTCCCCGCACTCTTCTCCACTCATCGACCAAAAAAATATCATTCATTAAGGCATTTCAGCTCCAAGCATTCAAGAATCTCGCATTGGGATCAACCAAGCTTCCTCACTTACAAGCCACTCTCTTACACAACTACAAATACATCAGCAACGAATACATCGAAAACAGTAGTTATGCTACCCAATCACCGTCTTTTAGCTCGAGCTTTCCATCGTCTTCCTTCTTCCCCAGCAGTTTCGACTTCGTCGAGCAGGAGTTTCAGTAGCTCAGCAACGGATAGAAAATGGGAAGGCAGAAAGGCGGAAGAAAATCCAACTAGGGAGAAAGATAGCCATAACGTACAGCATGATGCTGTTCGTGAGGGGAAGACGGAGCGTGCGAAGGGGGAGGGAAGCAGAGGAACCACAGAGGAGAGCGGTGGAAGCAACCAAAAAGCTAAGGGCAAGTTTTGAAATTTGAGTAGCAGGGTTGAGAGCTAACTATTGACTTATAGAGGAGTTTCCAGAAGCGCCAGACACTATAGGAATGCAAGACGAAAGAGGTGGACCTTCGAAATAAAATTAAGTAGGGGACAGCGAGGGTCGTTCTTCTATGAGATCAAACATTGTATTAAAAATGGAGTGGGAAGAGTAATAGGGAAATAAGTATAGGTGTTGAGATATTGTATTCTTTTAATTGTCTCACGCTGTGTGCGACAACCAATATCAAAATGCTCAACAAAGAATTCCCATTAACTGCACTTGACGCCGGTTGCTATGCTGCCATACCAATTCCTCATTGAACGCCGAAGTACCTTGTAATACCTTATGCTCGACCTACTCTGAAGGAGAGAATCTATTGAGGTTAGCCAAGAACATATTGATATGCGAGTCATGACTTACATCGTTCTTCCCAATGCCCACAAGATCATCCTCAGCAACCCTCACCCCGCCCGCACCCTCCACAAACGCCAACGGTGCATCCCCAATTACCTTCCTAGCAACCTCTGCAACCGTCGTATTCTTCTTCACCAATACACAGTCCCTGAACACCGCATTGGAGCCCGAAGCGCCAGAAGAAAAGGATGTCACATTTTTGACGGGGAAAACCGGGACCAATCCCAGTAACTCGGCAGCCCTGGAAAGCACCTGTACAACCCCCGTACTGCCGAACCTATAGAGAACCATGTCTTTGAGATTCTCTATGCGCGTTTTCAGCTTCTCATCCATCTCCTTCAGTCCGCCACCATCGGCGTCACCTTCCGCAATAAGGTCTTCTCTTGTGTCGACGAACTCGCTGCCTTCCGTATACCTGATGAACCCCTGCTTCGCAAGCTTCCTCAAAAACACTTCTGAAATAGCGGAACAAAGGACGATAGATTTGGGGTCTTGCATCTTGGCAATCTTGCTGATGTTCTTGTCTGCGTCCGCATGGTCGATTTTGTTTAGCGCAATAACCGTAGGGAATTTCTCGTCCGTAAAAGCGTTCACGACTTTGTCTATTGTCTCATCGCTCCAGTGTTCCAGCGGCTCCTTCAAGGCCATCTTATCCAGCGTCCTGGCTATCACGTTCGCCGTAGATCCGTAACCCGAGAACTGCCCTTGTAGTGTTTCCACAGCTGTAGCTTTGACAGCTACATGCCGCCTCTTTATAGAACCCCATTTCTGCATCAAGTTCCCCAGTATCCATTGCACGATCTCGGAGCGCAGCCAAACGATGTCTTGACTTGGATCGTAGCCTCGCGTTGCTTTGCCTTCTGCGTCGGTTGTCCCGCTCACATCCACCACATGTACGAGCGCATCCGCATGTCGTAAATCGTCGAGGAATTTGTTCCCGAGTCCCTTTCCTTCATGTGCTCCTGGGACAAGTCCTGCGACGTCGAGAAGTTCTATAGGTACGGAGCGTCGGCCGTCAACGCAGGCTCCATAATTCGGTTTGCATCTGTCGGAGACGTTGTGTCTTTTGCAGGCGCAGTCGATTTGGAGGTAGCCAATGGCGCGCTGGGGGTCTATTGTTGTAAATCTGTTTGCAATTCAGTATTTGATGGCGTACTGCGTAGGATGGTTTGCTTCTTACGGAAAGTTGCCTGGGAGGGGGTTTGTGAGCTTCAGGTTTGCGATTGAGGGGCACAGGTTTTACCCACCGACTTTGGAGGTTGCATCAGTCAAACTGTTTAATGTTGTACTCTTGCCTGATGAGGGCTTGCCTACTAGGCCTATGAGAGGCTCTCGTGGCATATTGGGGATTGTAGAGTAGTTGATGTTTCTTCATTTGGGTATTTTGTTAGATTTTTATCGATAAGAGATGTGGGGTTTGGCTCGGAACAAGTGAAAAGCTCTGAATGTTCACCAATTTTAAGGCTGTGATCAATTAATATTATTTAGGTAACGTGAATATTATAATACTTCAATACGCATTCTGATGAAGGTCTGCATATTTTCTTTGGCACTTTCTTCTTCCATGGACAACGAGAGCCACAAATAAGTGATCCTTACGAGTTGCCTACACACGTTGAATAGATCAACCGGATAGAGGCTGGTGAGGCTCTTACTAGCACCGAAAGGCCTGAGAATAAGATTGAGATCTAGAACACTAGAGACCTGTGGCTGCGAAGAGACACTACTTCAAAGTTTCACCACAAATCCTGTTCTCCAAGTTTCAGACCTAGCGTCGTCGGGGTCGGGGTCTCTGCCAAGGTATTTTGTACTTCGTACACAGCTCACACGGCATCGACAGTACTATTTGTACCACTACCTTGTGACTATGAACTGAGTTTGCTGGGACTTCTACTACGTAGTAAGCACATCCACAATGGCATGCTGCATCTGGTGATATAATGATATAACGCCCAGTACTGCCAAGATTGGTCCGGAATAGTCGGATGAAGAGCGGCAGGGAGTATACAGCTCTTATGCAGACGAAGCTGGTGAGTACGGCAAACGTCGAGGCTGAGACATGTACAAAATGTAAAAATAACTCTATATTCGCGAGTTTGATTGCCACTGATGTGCACGATGATGTTGCTGTGTCACAAGGAGGACAAAAAAAAACCAGCCACAGTATACCTGCGCCACAGTGTACGAATTACATGGATGGCACGAAACGCAGATGCCGAATCACAAAGCAAGGCATCAGCCGGATCTACAGTTAATCATCATGCTTCTACTTGTAAATGCGCGGCTGCGAGTGGCGTGAGAGATCATGCTGTAGTGTGCCAATTTCCCAAAGCAAAGGCCAAGGCTGGCTTGTCTGATGACGTAGAAGCAGCTAGCCCGTGCTGTGACGATTGCCATTGCCAGGCCTCGAGATCCAGTTATAAGGAAAGCAATCCCGCAAACCAATTCTATCTTCCTTCACTTCCACATACAAGGAACACTCACTCATCTTCATCTTACCAACGTCAAATCCTCAACGACTAACCACTTCAAACTCAAACCCCAAGAACTCCACCAAATCCACCACCATGCCTTTCACAGCTTCGGACATCTGCAAGATTATCTTGGCCGTGCTCCTGCCACCTTTGGGAGTTTTCCTTGAGCGCGGTTGCGGAGCAGACCTTCTCATCAACATCCTGTTGACCATCCTTGGTTATATCCCAGGAATCATCCACGCATTGTACGTATTGTCCTGCATTAGAGACAGTCGCAGCCACCTCCATAGGCGGGAGTTGGCGAGCGCCACGATCCCAGAATTCCAGCAGACATGAAACGGCGACTAACAGGCGCGTCAGGTACATCATTCTGAAGTATTAAACTGCGGGGGCATTCGACAATCTTCAAATCGCAAACTCTTCACCATCATGACGAAGACCGACCTCCCCTTCGTCGCATATTCGTAATCACAGCGTTTCCTCGCATTGTCATGATCAACCCACTACTTGGCACAGCATGTACGGACAACAGTTCCCTGCAAGCCAAACCGGTTGCAGTAGTCGCTGCAGCACAAACAAGATTGCGTGGCCCGGCTGGATGTGATGATGGTGTTAATATTTGAGGGGGCTGGGAATTTCTTTGGCCATGATCCATGATCCATGATCCATGATTGCTTGCCTGCTTGCATGGGATGGGCAGGACATTTTTTTCGTTTGGTTTGCGCATCATGATTCTCTTTGCCAGTATGTCTACGGACTGCGGCGGGTTCGGGTTCCTTGCATTTGTATCGGAGAAATTAATATGGAGTCGAATGAATCTTGATACCCATGATATTGCTGTTTTGTTGCTGCTGTGACTGCTCCACGATTGATGATTGATACATGGTGAGGGAAATTTCATGTCCAATTCATCACTGATGATCAATTCATTCTTCAGAAGGTGGATCTGCAGATCGCAAAATCTTGATGAGCTTCGGAGCTGGAGCTTTGCCGTGAGCCCGCTTTTTCACGTGTACCAACACACTAACACTAACTCTTTAGCGACTCAAACTCTTGGCACCCACCCATAGACTGAAATTCTTCGGCCTCGAAATTTCTACTTCAACACCACGAACAACCTCTCAACCTCTCAACCCAAAAACCCCACCACACGGCGCAGGATCATATCTCTTTGCGACCACTCTCACAATGGCACCATCAACAGTATGTACATGAACCGCTTTGCTGTTGGCCCGCCTCTTCATTGAGGTTGCGGCGTGATACAGTAGGCTAAGATTCATTGTTTTCGCAGAAGTCAGCCAAGGGCAAGCAGGCCAAGGTCACTAAGAAGGTACGCTCTATTGCTCCTCCTACCCTTCTCCAATTTTCTCATCAACTACGATTTGGATGCTGGGGGAGAAAATTTGCGGTGAATGGAAACTAAGAACCCTCAGTTCATCATCAACGCTTCGCAACCCGCAAGCGATAAGATCTTCGACGTCTCCGCCTTCGAGAAGTTCCTCCAAGACAAGATCAAGGTCGACGGCCGCGTTGGTAACCTCGGTGATGTTGTGCAGATCTCCCAGGTCGGCGATGGAAAGATCGAGGTTGTTGCGCACATCAACTTCTCTGGACGATACCTCAAGTACTTGTGCGTACTTTCCTCTTCTACTACCAAGCATTGGAAGTTTCCATAAAGGCAAAGGGCTAATGTGATGATGTAGGACCAAGAAGTTCCTCAAGAAGCAGCAGCTGAGAGATTGGCTCCGTGTTGTCTCGACTTCCAAGGGTGTCTACGAGCTCCGATTCTTCAACGTTGTTAACGATGAGGCCGAGGATGATGACGAGTAAATGGGATTGGATTGAGGGATAGATATCACGCGAAGAAGATATCGAAGGCCATATAGCATAAATAGCTCTTCAATGCTGAATGCTTGTGTTCCTGCCAAAATATTGTCCAAAAAGTGAAATATTCTCAAGAGTTTTGACTAGTTATCAGGCATTGTTGATCTCTACATCGCTGTAACTTTTCTGTATAAAGATCTAAATATTTAAAGCTCATCCGTCATATCCACTGGCATCTCATGCTCCCACTCTATTTGCATTTGCTCTCCATCTCCAAGCACAAACGCTCCCTAAGTCTCTCACAACTCCTGTCTAAAACCCGTCAACCTTAATACCCTTCTCCATCTCCCCCATCAACCTTTCCTGATTCGCCGTCACCCACCAAGCATGTGTGGGATCCTTCGAGATATTATTGCCCTTGGCATCCATCTCATCCCATGGCTTAGGAGCCAAAATATAATGCACATTTTTAACTTTGTCATCCCGCCAAATTTCCTTGTGCACATGGTCCCATCTCAAGGTCTTCAATGCATTGTAGATATATGGCAGGGGCACCCAGCAGCCCCTGAACAGATCAGAGAGCAACGACTGGTCAGCAAAGTCCATGTCAATGGCAGCATCAGAATCCATGTGCTTCACAATTAGGTCATAGACTTCCTTGGAGGGATTCACGACTTGCAGACCACCGTTCATGAAGCCGAGAGGACCAACGGCTGGATCTGCGCCGGTTGTTTGGGCGATTTCTGGGGTGCTGTGTTGGGATGTGAAGGCGCAGTTTTCTGGGACCCTGTATGCTTCTATTAGCTGTCTACTCCTCACCCCCTTACTTCGTCTGAAGAAAAATACATACCAGTCCTTGGGATAATGCGGCTTCTTCAACGGATTACAAACACACGCATGCCCCGCCGCGAAAACCCTCTTCCCCTTGCCCGCCAAACTCGGCGCATCAAGCACCATCTCCATCAATTCGTCCATATTCTGCATAACCAACATATCGCTATCAAGCTGTACCACACGCTCATACTCTGTCAAGCTAAACGGCGTGAGTTTGGACCAGCAATCGTAGAAGCGCGGGTCGGCACTGTAGTCTTTGCCCGCTGATGGGAGCAGGTATTCGACACGCTGCTTTGGAATCCCGCGGGTCTCGAGGGCGGCGTGGCCTTCGGCGGGGAAGGCGTCGGTGTAGAGGGCTACGAGGGGGTACTTTGAGCCGTTCTTCTTGAGAGAATAATCGAGGGTTAGGAGGCCGGAGAGGTATTTTGTGTTGGTGATCAGGGTGGTCCAGACTGGACACTTGTCAGTAAATCTCCTGCCTCAACAAAAAGCGGAAATACCTTTCGTAGCCTCCGTTACTCTCTTGGCTTCGCCCATGATTGCTGGAGGTATATTTTTGGGTATATGCAAAAAGATTTTGTAGAATATCCAGATCCAAAAAATGTATGTACAGAAGATGACAGTAATTTCGACTAGAAGGATGTCGTCCAATTATCAACACATATTCCTTGAACGTTCTTCAACCAATTTTTTCCGAACTTCATCAACAGCGGAAAGTAAACAAGCAGATGCGCCTTCAGCTCCTCAAATAATTGGCGACTGCTAGAGATGTTGGACAAAATTTTGAATGATGTTGCGACAACCCCACCGCTTATGGAGGGGCAGATTTGGCAACAGTGATGGAAAAGCGGGACTGGAATGGAGTTCAACGTAAAGTCCGAGCTTAAAAATAAATGTCATGCAGGGATCTTGGTGCCCCTGGTCGATCTTGATCTCCTATCATCGGACAGCTCTTCTGCATGAATAATCAGATCGTCATCACTTGCTAACAAAGTGAGGATTGTAGGATGTTGACTGTGAGTCTGCCACACTGATTGACGGACTCGACCTTTCGTCCGAGCTTCATTTCCTGCAAGCACTTCCCTGGGCACTGGGCAGCCTATTATCAGCTTACAGCTTGATGTCCCCATTTCGGTATCAGTATCGTGAGTGCGTGGATTCAACGAGGCCTGCGTTTGGCCTATGTCGGCCACTTCGGAACACACGACGGTCGTGTCGAGAGGTGATGGACCGGTAGATGTAAAGATGGAGAAGAAGGAGAGCAGCCAAAATTATAAGGGATTTGTGGCGGGGGTGTTCTCGGGCGTTGCGAAATTGAGTGGTAAGCATTAGATTTATTTCTTACTTCCCTCCCATCTACTCCAAGATCCCGAAATGCTCAATTGGATGGAGCATTCTTCCATTTGCTCTCTCCATTATTTAAAGATAATTCTAATATCATTTCCCAGTCGGCCACCCCTTCGACACTATCAAAGTCCGTCTCCAAACATCAGACAAAACCCGCTTCTCAGGTCCCCTCCAATGTCTCCTCCAAACCGTCAGAAAAGAAGGCGTATTTGGCCTATACAAGGGCGCAACGCCTCCTCTCGTGGGCTGGATGTTCATGGACAGCATCATGCTAGGCTCTTTAACATTCTACCGCAAACTCCTACACCGCACTCTCTTCTCACCCTCCTACATGTCCGGTCTCCCACAAAAAGACTCATCAGTCCCTCCCCACAAACTCCCCACAATTGGCCACGCCATGGCAGGAGTAATGGCCGGCGCCACAGTATCCTTCATAGCAGCGCCTGTTGAACACATAAAAGCACGTCTACAAATCCAATACTCGAATAAAAAGTCGGAGAGATTATATAAAGGGCCCATAGATTGCGCGCGCAAAATCTACAAGTTCCACAGCATACCAGGCATCTACCACGGACTTTCAGCAACGCTACTCTTCCGATCCTTCTTTTTCTTTTGGTGGGGCAGCTATGATGTTTTCACTCGAATATTCACCGAGAACACAAACCTCAGCACTCCCGCCATTAACTTCTGGGCAGGAGGCCTCAGTGCGCAGATTTTCTGGATCACAAGTTACCCATCAGATGTCGTGAAGCAGCGGATAATGACTGATCCGTTAGCTGGGGGTCTGGGTGACGGGACGAGGAAGTTTCCGAATTGGAGGACTGCCGCAAGGACGGTTTATATGGAAAATGGGTGGAGAGGGTATTGGCGGGGCTTCTTGCCGTGTTTTCTGAGGGCGTTTCCGGCGAATGCTATGGCCCTTGTTGCGTTTGAGGGTGTTATGAGGGCGTTACCTTAGAGTTAAAGATAGAAAGGGGCATTGCATTAGAGAGGCGTTTGGGTGATATATCCACTTTGGCATGTATTGTAGATGTAGAATAGCTAGAATAGACAATCCCGCTTCATGACCCTCGGATCGATTGTTCTGGCAGCATGGAAAGATCGAAACTGAAGATATGAAATGTATTTGACAATGTGGTGAAATCAAGGGTATCAAGATTTTATTTTCCCACATTAACGTGTAGTTTCACTCGCTATGCCATCCATATACTCCTTAGTATATCAACCCTCGCGATTTTCGTAACGCCACCCAATGCCCGTTACATCCATTTTCAAAAGCTTACAGTCCATTATCCGCCTCTAACAGCCAAGCTTTGGCAAGATCCTTCGCCAACCCAAGTCTCAGGATCCTCAGCACATCATCTCCAGTCGTCCCAGCCGAAACTCCTCGTCTCCAATCCCATCCACGCTTGGCGTTGCCCTTCACCATGACTCCGCTCTGGCTCATTGACTGCTTAAGTTGGGAAGCAATCATCGAGCTGCCGACCATTGAGAAACTGCTGGTGCCGCTCAAGTTTGAGGTTGATTTCCTCAACAAGTCCATTGGCTTTGAACCTTTGGCACCTTGGGTGGATGCGATGACAGCTTGCATGAATTCTGTGCAAGCATTGTATACGCGTGGGCCAACGGCTTGAAGGTCTTCAATAGCCTTCAGCAGTATATCGATTTGTGACGTTGTGATTGTCGAATACGGTTGGTTGACAAACACCATTGCTTCTCCCAATAGAGCGAGAAGGAAGTCAACGCTCACAACAGCGCCTCGCTCCTCATCGTAGAGTCCACCTCGAATATTATCATCTGAGCTTGTGATGACCGCCAGAAGGGCATTTGCAGCTTCTGATTTCCTCGAAGTAGCCCCCTTTTGAGGCTTCTTGCCTTTTGGTGATAAGACTTCCTCGTCTCTCAAGCCGTAGAACTTGCGTAATGTAGCATAACCGCTAAGCAACTTGTGGAGCAGTTCTGCAGCGGGTATGTCCATCCCAGAGAGATCCACCAAAGTCGTCTTTGGAGATGAAATGAGACGTTTTAAGTACTCATCCAATTGCTCGTCTGGAGGGAATGCCATTGAATGCACCAGAGAAAGTGAAATGAGTAAGTCCAGAACATCCTTCACTTTCTCCTCCTTATGCGCAAGTGCATAGTACCAGAGAGCTTCGCCGTAGTTGTGGGATTCTTCTGACAGTTGATCCGCATATTTCTGTTCAAATCAGCATGATATTCAAGAACAACAAAAGGACATAAACATTACCTCTGCGATTGCCCCAGCATGTCGGTTCATCCCAATCTCGGTGAGTAAGACCCAGAGTTTGTCGACGGTAGCTGCGGAATCTAGCTGGAGCCTTGCCAGGAAATTGCCAACCATCTCCTCAGAGCGAGCAGCAGACTCAAGTCTCCCCAGAACGGCAATGGCTAATTCCCAACCTTCTCTACTCTTTTGAGGAGATTTGGACGCTGACGAAGACTCAAGTTCCCCTAGCTCGGTCAAGGAGCTAGCATAAGCAATAAGAGCCTGATCCTTAACGCTGTCCACTTTTGAAGGCGAAGGATTATTCCTCCCGAGCAACCTCATAACCTCATCGTCTTCGTCTAGGCTTCCCATATTGATAAGATTCTGTGGCTCTGCCGGAGGAAGCCATTCTCCAATGGAAGCAACTTCAGCAACAGCAGAGGAAATAGGTCCAGACCAAGCTCGTAAGAATCCTACAACCGACTCGTTGTCTCCATCAAAGAGCGAAGCTAGGCCAACTTCAACAGGGTTCATAGTGTTGACCTTGAAATCAGATGTCTGGTTCGTCACAACCTCAAGTGCCTCCCGAAGCCTAGCTAGATAGGAACCCTTTTGAAAATTATCACCATGGTATGAGACCCGCGATTGCTTGTTGCCGTCATCACCATCCCACCACAATACCAAGCCAATCGTAGCTTCACACCAATCCTGTGCATTTGCAATAATGGCGGCGGAATCTCCCAATACAATATTGTACAGTGTCAAGAAGTTCTGATAGATATTCCACGGTACTTGACTCTCAGCCTTTCTCGCGATAGTACTATATGAATTAATAGATGAGTTGCCAAATTTATCCGAGGCTCTTGACTCGTTATGAGCCCTATTTCTGCCTTCAGCAAAGTCCTTGAGCTCTTCAAGAGCTTGAGAAACCCGTAGTCGAAACAAAGTCCAATCACTGCCTCGTATATTCCAGTCTCCATTTGTAGCAGGACATGTCGAAAGAACCTGGATGGCGGCACTGGAGACCTTCTCGATGTTGATTAAGGACTGCCCAGTAAACCCGACTTGGCTGGAGAGGTCCCTCATGTCATCCATTCCACTTCTAGCGTGCCTCCACCCGGCATCTCTGAACGTATGTAAGACCGAAACTACTTTCCCATGTAGGAGACCATTGAAAATAGCGCCCCAGAAAAGACGATGATTTGCCGGGCTTGGTCTATGTACTTGTATTTCATCAAATTGTGTCGAGTAAGGATCGTGATATGCTGCCAGCCATTCCACCAGAACTCCAGGAATTGTCTTGGCTCTCAAACCAATAAAGTTTTGAGAAGCTTGAGGGTGGTGGATATTCAACGCAAGGCTTCCTAAGAAATTGGCCTTTGCAAACTTTGATGCTCTCATTGCTGGGCCAATAGTCGCGGTGTATTCTTCGGAATTATACGTTTCCGTTCTACTTTGGTATTCAGTCCAAAGTGTCGTTAGCTCGGCGGAAGTCGTCTGCAAAACGTGGTTCAGAGCCATCTCATCGTCTTTCGTCTCAATACCCTCGGCATAAAGTTTCGAGATTATCGCCTCCGTTTCCAGTATTAGATCATCGGATTCCTCGATTCCTGGCGGTCCCATCTGTCTATACATGGTTTTCGCAATCGGTCCAAAGATAGCTGGTTTTGTGGTTGCTGAGAAGGAGTTTCTCAAACCTTGCATGTCGTCTTCCTGAATTCTTACGAGAGCGCCAGCTCCTGGCGTACCGAGCAATAGGTCGGAAGTGCTGCGCTGATCATACCCATTTGATTTTGCTCCAGACTGGTAATCATTCATGTCTTCGTCTTCGTTGTACGGGGCATCTTCATCCATCGTTGCAGTTCCATCGACCTCATCGTAGGCGCCTTTGAGACTTCTCGTAAGATCCTCGTCTTCATCCGTATATTCTTCACCTTCCTCATCGTAACCCTCTTCGATGTCGACGGGAACGTGAAAGCCTCTTTGCTTTGGCGGTTCGAAGACGGAGCGTTCCGGCGCACCAGAGGAGTTTATGGAATCAGAAAATGCAGAAGAATTAAACCCATCAAATTTGCCAGGCGACGGATTGAATATGCTTTGCTGAGAGAAGTTGAGTGGCTTCAGAGGGCCAGCTGTACCCAGCTTCGAGCTGCCAAAGAAGGATGATTGTGGCGGCTGCCCTGCTGGAGTAAACGATCCGGTAGAAGAGGGTGGCGGTCCCGCTGGGGTTGTCGAAGGGTTTGAGGCTCTGAAGGTATTATTTCTGCCATTGCTTGAGTTTCGATCTGGCGTGGACGGGGGGCTAGAAGAATTAGGGAATTGGTAGGTCATGGCGGATAGTTTGCTCCGCGGAGCTTAATATTCGGGGAGAAGGATTTCGAGGCCGTCGCGGAGTATGCAGGATAGCAATCACGGTCGTCGCAAGGTCGTTTGCAGATGTAGTGTTGATGCGCCGCTGTGGTTGCGATTTTGAAAGCTCTCAAGCTCTCAAGCTCTCAAGTTCTGTATTTACAAGCTCGTCCACCCTCTGCCAATCATCGTCGGCCTCAAAGTTTGGCGCTAGCGGGAACCTTGTAAACGCGTTCAACCCCTCGACGCGCGACACCGACACCGCTTGATGGTTCTGGATCAGAATTACATCGTCTTGCTATTTCTTATTCTCTCAACTGACAGAACTATTCTCTACTAGACACCCATGTCGCAGTAATGCCTAGGTAAATCAACCATCAGCGCTTTACCTCCATTTGAACTCACCAAATTGCATAGAGAAATAATCACTGTACAGGCCGGCCAGTGCGGCAACAGCAGTGAGTATTGACTTCTCGACCAATCTGATTCAAACCCAAATACTCATTACTCAACTATCTAGTTGGTAACCAATTCTGGCAGCAACTCTGCCAAGAACATGGCATAAGTCAAGATGGAAATCTGGAGGAGTTTGCGACCGAGGGCGGAGACCGCAAAGATGTTTTCTTCTACCAATCTGACGACACACGATATATCCCCCGAGCCATCTTGATCGATCTAGAGCCTCGTGTAGGTTGTGGGAATAAAAGGAACACGAATCGGGACTAACAACCCTAGGTCCTCAACGGTATCCAAACCGGTCCGTACAAAAACATCTACAACCCCGAGAACTTCTTCGTTGGAAAGAATGGCATTGGCGCTGCAAACAATTGGGGAGACGGGTATCAGACGGGAGAGACAGTTCACGAAGAAATTATGGAGATGATTGACCGCGAGGCAGATGGAAGCGATTCTTTAGAGGTGCGTACTGGGATTGCTAAAATGGGGGAAAAAAGCACATGGCTGATTATTCCAGGGCTTCATGATGTTGCACTCAATAGCCGGAGGAACCGGATCTGGATTGGGATCCTTTCTCCTTGAAAGACTAAACGACCGTTTCCCCAAGAAGATCATTCAGACGTACTCAGTTTTTCCAGATACCACAAACTCCGATGATGTGGTTGTTCATCCATATAACAGCTTGCTCTCCATGCGAAGGTTAACACAAAATGCGGATTCGGTAGTTGTACTTGATAACGGCGCTCTATCACGTATTGCCGCGGACAGATTACACGTCCAGGCGCCCTCATTTCAGCAAACGAACCAGCTGGTAAGAAAATCTTTGATGCAACGCCCATGTAGCGACTGACAACTGTAAATAGGTATCTACAGTGATGTCGGCAAGCACTACAACTCTCCGATACCCAGGCTACATGCACAACGATCTTGTTAGCATCGTTGCCTCGCTCATCCCGACCCCTCGATGTCATTTCCTCATGACTTCCTACACCCCATTCACAGGTGACAACGTGGAGCAAGCTAAGACTGTTCGCAAGACTACTGTTTTAGACGTGATGCGTCGCCTGCTTCAGCCGAAGAATCGAATGGTGTCCACTGTTCCTGGGAAGAAGAGCTGCTACATTTCTATCTTGAATGTAATTCAAGGAGATGTTGATCCTACCGATGTTCACAAGAGTCTTCTTCGTATTAGGGAACGTCGACTTGCGACTTTTATCCCATGGGGACCTGCCAGTATTCAAGTTGCGCTCACTAAGAAAAGTCCATACATCCCGATGAACCACAGAGTCAGTGGTCTCATGTTGGCAAACCACACTAGTATTGCCACGGTAAGACTGCCTTCTCTTGTAAATTTTCACAAGCTGATCATTCTATAGCTTTTCAAACGCATTGTACGATTGTATGATGGCATGCGAAAACGTAATGCTTTCATGGAGGGCTACAAAAAGACGGCTCCATTCGCCGACAACCTGAACGAGTTTGACGAAGCAAAGGAAGTAGTGACAGACCTCATTGCAGAATACGAAGCAGCAGAAAATGCAGATTATCTAAATCCGGAAGGGGGTGACAAAGAGGCAGGCGAGGCAGGTGATAAACGGGTGTCATAAGTTTGTGCGTGATGAAGGAAAATAATCACTTTGGAGTTGAGGTTATTGGCGCATAGGGGTTTTGTACAGAGATGATTTGACGATACGATACCAATACTAATTTGAAGAGATGTCTCGTGACGATTCGTTTGTTGTTTCCTCAGTCATCAACTCCAGTTTTTTCCCCTGAAGCTAAACGTCATGCCTAAATCTAGGCTAGGTAGCTCGGAGAAAAAGCTCCTACACTCAAGTAGCTTCGATTGGCGGTTATACCCGCACAAGGGACCGCTTTATATGACATAAGTTTGGCGTTCTTAAAGCTTCGAGTGAGTTCGAAAGTCCAGAGTTTTCTTTTCTTCATTCAAACAGCAACCGGGATTAAAAAACTCTCGAAACTCAAGAAGTTCAAGTCCCGCTACATATTCAAAAAGTAGGAGACCATCCTAACCAACTCTACTAGAGCTAGCTAATGTCGCCACAGTCTCTGAAAATGTCCAACCAACAACAAAGCAAAGCCGACCTCATCGCTGAGCGACAAGCTAACCTGCCTCTTCCCGAAGATCCTCCAGTAGCCTCAGACTGGAACTCTGCCGATCCCCGCACAGTTAATGTCGCTGCCGGTGAGCGCCAAGCTGAAATCTCTACCGGCGATGCTTCCTCCACCGGTTTGAGGGAGCCCGCGACCAAGGGCAGTGGCGTGAGAGAGGAGGGCGGTGCGGATATGAGCAATGTTGGAAGACAAGGAAAGGAAGGTTTGGATGGCTTGCCTAAGGATGCTACGAAGTAGGCTTTGATATATTTGAATAAGGAAATGTGCTCTGTTGGGATTTTGGGTATTTTTTGTTGTGTGACCACGGACTTGCTTGATAGCAGAAATTTGAGCACCAATCAATCCAATTTCAGTTCACACGAGACTCTCACATTTGCTCCGTATTACCAGCTATCAATTTCGTGATCGTAATCTCTTACAAAAGTTGGAAACACCGCTTTCAAATGTTGACACGTGACGTTCGCCCCTCGTTTACCCCTCGATCCTCCTCCGGAGCTCTCTCCTGAACGCATGGTCAGATTCTGCAAAGATTTTCAGTTCTCGAAATTTCTCCAATAACTCAAGGGCCTGCCTCAGAATCTTATCAGACAGTATCTCCACTTTACATGCACAAGTTGTCCTTTTACTCATACTCAGGAGCTAAGCTCCTAATTAAGTGTGATGTCATTCGGCAGGAATGATGGTACTAGTATAAGTACAAGCTAAACTCTAAAGCTGAGCTGCCTTGATATAAGACTTGAAGCTGTTCACTTGAAGTGATTCAGTAAATCAGACAGTTACAAAATTTCTTACCATTGGTAAACACGAACTCTATCATTAGAAGAATACAAAATGTCTGGACGAAACAGTAACCCATCTTATGGCACTAAGGTAAGTAATCTTTCACTTACTTCTAAGCTTCCCAGGTTTGATCCAGAGTACATCTCAACTCTCCATCTTTTCCTCAGTCTTCATCTTGAACGAGAGAAGTTCAAAAGGAAAATGAAACTATTACCATCATCATGTTTGATATTTGAAAAGCACAAAGCTCACCAATTTCAGGTCAACGACCCTCATTCTGTAATCCAAGAGGGAGCTGGACCAGTAGCAAGCGATAGTCTGGCAGCAGAGTCGACAAGAAATAACGGAGGTTTTGCCTCAAACCGTGGGAGTGAGCCACAAGGCGTATCTGGCTCCAACTCCACATTCGCCAATCAGAACACTTCAGGAGCAACCCGCCTAGACCCTGCTGCTGACGCTGAAGCTCGTATGGCACAAGAAGACTGGGCTGAGGAAAAGAAGCTTGGTGCTGCTAGCAAGTACCCTGATTCTGTGGGTGGACAAGCCAAGGGTCTTTCAGTGACCAATACTGAAGGCTCCTACCCGACTGGTGGAGCTTCTAGCAATGCTGGCACGGCTCCAAGTTATGTTTCCAGTCAATACGTGGATTCAGCGGGTCCTAAGGGGAAGAATTTGACGGAAGGAGGATTTGAAAGTGATGATAGAAAGAACACAAGCTGGAACTCGGATATTGGCACAAAGAAGGACCCCGGACGGCTTGCGGAGGCCAAGTTTCAGAGAGAAAATGCAGAGGCTGGGTTTGATGCTGGCATGCCCAGACAGAAGGGAGTAAGCGGTGATAACCCATATGATGATTTGGTGGGTGATACCCAGGCATAAGACGTAGAACAATCAGAGGGGAGAATTGTGGACGATGATGATGATGACGATGAATATGATAAACAATTGACCAAGAATTAAACCAAGTCGATACACGTTCTAAATTATATGCAGATATGGGTGCCTTGGCCTAATAGGCTCAGCATTTGAGCACTTGCTCTTTCGACCACCTCTTATGCACCTGAAATGACCAGGAAAGTAAGTAATTTTCAGAGCACGCGACAAAGCCTGGAGTGGAGAAAATACAGGGGACTTCACTAACACGCTAGCGCAACTTCGCGTCTTCCACATCAAAAAACTTGTACAACACCCGCAACTTGCTACTTGGAGCTAGGAAAATGGTTGACTGTCCCATTTGTGGGAAAGGGGTCAAAGAAAGGGATATAAACAGCCATATCGACTCAGGCTGTTCGTCTTTTCTCGAAACGAGTTCCCCGCCACTCACTCAGCAGAATGGGAACTCGCAGAAACCTCCCACCTCCCAAAAACCCAACCTCTCGAACTTCTTCCAAACACCAGCAGCAAAGCGCTCAGCCGCATATCCTACGCCGAAAGTTGAATCTAGTCCAAGCTTGAATCTCGCACCAAAAGCTCAAAGCAGTGGCGCTTCCGCCACCACGCCGAGCCAACCACAGAGGAAACGGTCCTTTGAGGACATAGCTCCTGCAATTAAACAAGAGGAGGAGAAGGCTTCGAATACAAAGGAGGAGCCCCCTGCCAAAAAGCCGAAAATAAATGCCTTTCAAAAAGCAGCACCGCTTGCAGAACGAATGCGCCCACGATCTCTAGATGAATGTATTGGACAAGAACTAGTAGGCCCACAGGGAGTTCTGCGAAGCTTAATCGAGCAAGATCGTGTGCCTTCGATGATCTTATGGGGAGGCGCTGGTACAGGCAAAACAACAATAGCCAGATGTATAGCTTCCATGGTAGGGAGTCGTTTCGTAGAGATCAACAGTACGAGTTCGGGAGTAGCAGATTGCAAGAAGATATTTGCTGAAGCAAGAGGCGAACTTGGACTCACGGGGCGGAAAACGATATTATTCTGCGACGAAATACATCGTTTTACGAAAGCACAGCAGGACTGTTTCTTGGGGCCTGTAGAGAATGGGCAGGTTACGTTGATCGGGGCTACGACGGAGAACCCGTCCTTCAAAGTTCAAAATGCGTTGCTGTCACGGTGTCGGACGTTTACTCTTCAGAAACTGACGGATGAAGATATTTTGCAGATATTGGAGCGAGGTCTTGCCTCTGAAGGGCAAAACGTCCCAGCGGATTTGATTGATTCGGAATTTCTCAAATATCTGGCCGCATTCTCAGACGGAGATGCTCGAACAGCACTAAACCTTCTGGAATTAGCAATGTCATTGTCAACACGGCCATCAGTCACAAAAGAAGATATCAAAGCTTCCTTGACTAAGACTCTGGTCTACGACAGAGCAGGAGACCAACACTACGATACTATTTCCGCGTTTCACAAGTCAGTACGAGGGAGCGATCCAGACGCAGCTTTGTACTACCTAGCCCGCATGCTTCAATCTGGCGAAGACCCCCTTTACGTGGCCCGACGAATGGTTGTAATAGCCTCTGAAGACGTCGGGCTAGCAGATAACAGCATGCTGTCCCTTGCTACCAGTGCGTACACGGCAGCCGAGAAAATCGGCATGCCTGAGTGCCGCATTGCTTTAGCACATGCCACAGTCGCATTGTGCCTGGCCCCCAAAAGCACGAGGGCATACCGTGGCCTGAATAATGCTTATGCAGCGTTGAGGGAGCCGGGTGTGGCAAGCCTGCCGATTCCAATACACCTACGAAACGCACCGACGAAACTGATGAAGGAGTTGGGATATGGGGATCAATATAAGTATAACCCTAATTATAAGGAGGGGAAGGTAGTGCAGGAATATTTGCCAGACCAGCTGCAAGGACGAACGTTTTTGGAAGATAGGGATTTGGGAACTGAGATTGATCCTGGCGCTTGGCAATGATATTGGAGTATTTGCAAAGCGAATTAGGTATAAGGCATTGCGATGGCGTTGGAGTGTCACTTTTGTGACCATCGTTCTTCTTACTTATACACAATGAGTAGGAGATTTGTCTTGAGGTCAATCAATTGTGTCCTACGAACGGTACAGAGACGACGAAGACTTCAAAACGGCGAGATTAATGCCGACGAAGGTTTGCATACCAGACATTATAATATACTTTTATACTGAACAAATAAACCTCTCTTCAGTGTCCTGAGTGTAGCTATCACTGGATCCGAGGTATCGCGTGGTGAACGCAAACTTTTGGCGTAGTGAAGGCCTGAAAGACACAGATCACTGGCATAAAGGCCGGGTATCAGGCTATCATCCCTCTCAAAACTACACCAAAATTGAAATACAATCGTAAAATAAAACGCCTCTCTTAGCTTCTGGACTGATTAAGTCGACGGAGGGTCAGAACTGCAGGCTGCAATCTTCCCAAAATAGGTCATGTGGGAAGGAAAACCTGCAATGACATCAGCAAGAACGCCATTCCCGGTCGTTTTCCCTTCGTTCCCAGCTGTTGAGAACAATGTTGCGTCGATTTTTTGGATATCCGTGGTCTTCGGTGCTCCGTCCTTCAAACTTATCCAGAACTCCGGATAATAGTGATCCCAATTATCCCAAGAATGTTCTGGGAGCTGCGGTACGATATCGTTGAAATGTGTCACACGATAGTTGCCGCCTTTGGAAGGAGCTTGGTTCTGGATGAAGTTGGAGACATCTACAGTGCCGACTTTTGGTTGCCCATAGGTATACTGTGTGTGGTTAATATTTAGGTGGGATTAGGATTAATTTTGCAAGTGAAGGACTCACAATGTCTACATTAGTACCAGCATTTCTCAACGCTGCACCTAAGAGTGCTGCTACCGCTCCTCCCAAGGAATGACCCGTTCTGCAAGTTGTCGGAATCAGCTTTGAATGATTGAGAAGTATCAACACGCCTCGCGAGTTCGACAGCCTTTTGAATATCTCAGAGTTCTAAGATAATCAAAAGATCATTGAGGCTAGAGAGGTGTGCGAGCAAGAACAAAGACAGTTCAGGGATTTACGTACGAGATAACTTTATAACCAGGGTGTGTTTTCAGAGCATTGGTAACTTCTGTCTTGACCGCACCCAATACGTCGTTCATTGCAGTCCAAAATCCTAGGTGGATCTCACAGCCATCATTCTTGTTCGCGGTACCACACAAATTGGTGTTAACACGGATGATATCAATATCGGTCAGGATATCAATGGGATTGGAGGAAATAGATGTTCCTTGGATGGAAGCAACAACCAATTTGTTTGTATCATCCACTGCCACAAATCCAGTGGTCTTCGAAGCACCGCTATGCTCAATTAGAATGGACTGATTTGTCAATGAGTACTCGGAGGCTTACAGAGTGAAGCTTTGTAGGATTTTCGTCTGGGCTGATTCAACTGATGGGCAAGAGCCACCTCCTGCCGAGCAAGAGAGCTTGTTTCCCGTCGCATTGTGAACATTCCCGTAACAGTATGCAGCACCAGCGTACTGAGAGAATAGTTGCAGCTGAGAAAATTGGTCGGTAGTAACTAAATTCTGTCAGATCATAGAGCCAACTATATTTGTGTCCTGCTATTGGGGTTGCTCACTATCACGTTCCAACAATAGAGGCGCTGCATCTACTAATCCCAAGCTCAGGAGCAAGGCATACCGGAAATACGGCCGCATTTTTCAACGCCGTAGCCTTGGTCGATATTGAAGACAGGCCCGCGGGAGGAAGAATGAAATGAGCAACGCAAAGAATGAGACAACCAAGAGAAATTAAAAGACTCAAGACAAGCAGGAGAACTGGAGATGAACGAAAGAAGAGCACACAAATAATCAACAGAGAAGATAGGCTGGAACATAATTATGCCGATACTTATTAAATTGTTGGGTGTCAGTCCCGATTATCAGCCTCAGATTCCCCGTACTTCTACTTACAACCCCTCCCCGAGGAGGAAGCGGATAAATAAGGAACATACCCTAAAAGACCTGATTTAGACCTGAAGGTGTGATCAGGCGGTCGAAAAGCATGGGAAGGATGCCTCAGGGAGGGTGCAACCTACTGCTGACCTCCATCAGGATTGGTGCAACCCTGTGGCAAGCGGCCGACTCATTTATAGTGTTTAACCGCCCGCTTCAGAAACCATGCTGCAAGTAGAATTGATTTGCGCCAAAGCTTGTTGGTCAGATTCCCAAGGGCTGAAGATGTGAGAGTGAAACGAGATCTCGTGCTCTGGGAAAGGATTATCGTTGCAGAGACTCAGCCACGTGGCTGTTCCTTTCGCTTCGTAAAAGGGGCCGCTTTGGGGCTCTCAAGCCCATAAACATAAGCATGTTTTAACCTTCACCCGACAATTTATTGTACTGCACGTACATATCTAATCTTGGAACTGCCTCTCCTAATGAAAGAATGTCATCACGCAAGTCTCTCCAGTCAGCCCAAGTCCGCCCGAATCGGATGGTCAATCTACTTTCCGTACAGAATAGGTGTATTAAATCCGAGAGTCGTCAAATGCTTCATAGGCCAATGTTATCGAGTTGCGAGCTGTTCATTAAGACTTTGTGGCAGCAAATTTGAGAAGAGTTATCACGAAGTGCGAGATCATATCCGTCGCCTGCAGAAGTTAACTTACCGGACTGCAGAATTTGGCGAGTCGATGGCAAGTTCAAGTCAACGGTCTCAGTACTCCCGTGAGACCACGGACTTGGGAGTATGAAGGATGAAAGCCAAAAAAAACAGTAAATGCTTCTCGTATCTGACGCAAAGTTGTGATTCGACGTCCGTTTTTGGGAATCCTGAATAGGAGTTCGGGCTCTGCAAGCATGACACCTCGGGGACTTGTAAGTAATCTACTACTTGAGAACAATCACATGAAGTTGTCTGCCTCAGAACAGAAGCCCTCTATTAATAAGCCCTCACCATGGCTATGTCGTTCTTCCCAGCCGCATTAATTCGAGTAGAAGAAGGTAAACGGTCAGTCCACGTGATTGAGCCCCTCGGAAACCTTCGTCGGCCCCAATTACGTGGGATTGAGGGGGCGCTGCGCATTAACAGACTATGAAAATCTCCTCAATTATTTGAGAGCTACGTGATACCAACAGCCTCCAACATCACTTACTGCGCAGCATCTTATACAATTCTGAAGCCACCAAACAGCATGTTGGATCAGGAGATTCCCTCTGAGCTTTCTGCTATCTGTCCAGAACAGCTTCACTTTTCTCATCAATTTGACTTTTATCAAGTTTATCAGCTTTGTATTTCAAACTCTTACAGCCTCCAACCATGTCTGACATCGATACGGATGGTTCCAAAGGATACCAAAAGAAGTCACAGAGAAGATCGTACACCAAAAGCACAAACGGCTGCAAATCCTGCAAATTCCGGAAAATAAAGGTAACATTTCAGTTTTGATTATTCGACTAGGGCAGAATGAATATCGTATACTAATTTATATGAATAGTGTGACGAACTTCGCCCTGTCTGCTCGAATTGTCGCAGGCGCTTTATCAATATTGATGCTTGCGACTATCCCCTTTTACCGACAATCCCCAGTACCTCTGAAGCCTCCGGTTCTGGGGCTTCTCAGTACAGGCAGTTATCGATCCTTCCCAAGCCGGTATCACTCATACCTATTGAAGTCTCCCCGTCAAACATCTTAGCTTTACGGCTCTTGAACCATTATACCAAAACGACCCACGGCATGTCGTCCTCTAGACAAATGACGCCCCTAACGATTCGTCCAGGCTGGCAGGTGAGTCCCGAAACAATATTTTTTGGGTATCAATCTTACATACAAGGCTCGCGGTGAGATTTGAAAAGACCAGGGCAAGTGTCGCACAAGATATCTACGCCTTAGCTTCAAGGTGTGGCGATTGCACACTTGGCAAACACTTCATCATACCATTCTCAACACTTCCTAGAATATTTGTCTCCTTTTGAATGGAACCTGTATTAGTCTATTCTCAATCCTGCACACCCGATATGTCCCCAGTTCTTCTCTTTCCCTTCAACTCAGCCAAAGTAGTACATTGCTAAGTTTGTCCCAGGTTGACGTTCCTCAAATTGCGTTCTCGTCCCCCTTGGTACTCTACGCCATGCTTGGTCTTTCCGCTCTCAATCTGTCATCTCTTATTCCAGATGATCGGACGCTACCGCTAGCTGCGGATTCGTACCTTTCCAAAGCGCTCGAGCAACATCAAGAAGCCATTTCCCACCTCGATCCAACCAACGCAGAACCTGTTTTGATCGCAGCAGTTCTCATAGCTCATCACACATTTCTAGCAATGCACATCAATGAGCCTTATAAGATTGAGTTTCAAAACTACCACATGCGCCTTGGTGTCAAGGTTGTTGCTCAGCGAGTGGCCCCCTGGCTCAAGCAATATCAGTGGCCATCTGACGAACCGAAGGATTATCGAGGAATGGCTATTAAGCACATTAACTTTCTGCGTAGTGCTTTATATGATGCAGAACAACTACTGAAATCATTAGGTGACGACGTTAGGGAGGAAGATAGACGCACTTACGAAAAGGCGTCGATGGATTTCATCCAGAATTGCCATATGATTGCCTCGGGAGTAGTGGAAGACTTTGTCATTGAACAAGAGCTCATGTCCACATTACATCGATTTCATCCACGAGCCGAGCACTTCATGGAGAACCACGATCCCGTGGCTCTGGCTATTCTAGCACGGCAGCTTTCGCTCCTGACGCTTGTCGGCGATCAATCAGCATGGTGGATTCACGGCGCGGGAGAGTTCAAAGTCCCATTGAGAGGCGTTCAGGGGATTTCGTTCTTGATGCCATCAGATTGGCGGTGGACCATGGATTGGCCCTGGAATATTGTTTCTCAGGGAAGAGAGATACTCTCGTAAGGAGTTGAGAATGTGAAGATTATAGAGTGTGGCCACAGTATCATTAGGTACCAGGCGTTTTATTCTAGGACAAAGCATTGCCTGCCTCCTAGGAACTGGAGTCAGCGTCGGAAGTTTCAGCATTTCAACCTCCTTCTGTTCAATGCCCTTGGTTGAGTGATCTAATACTATTATGTCAAAGCTTGCTGGTCAGCTTAGAAATTGCGTGAAGTAAACTGGCTTCCTTAACTACCTTTCACATTGTTCCACTACTTATGATTGATTAACATTCAATGTGGGTTTGGAGGATGAGAACACGTGTGAAATATCTTATGGCGCTCGAGGCATGATTGGCATAACGGGATAGAAATGCAGGGTTGAGATGCGATGATGTGGCAAAGTAAATTCTGATGTCAATTCCGAGTTTCAAGATGAACTGGTGTCCCCAGGATTTTGACAATGCCGATACGATGTCTACAAGGCTGCCCGGTCTACACTTCTTACCCATTCTAGCAACATGCACATTCGGGGGCCACGGTACCGAAATCTTGCACCCAAAACAGCCTACCATTACCTACTAGAAATTGAGAGCCAAATCAACAAAATCTCGGACCCAAAGCTTGATATTCTGGGGGAGAACCTTCATCAACAACGTGGCCGGCCGCTCTCTACTTGGAAGCGCCGACAGCACTACCAGCCATAAAACTTCAAATTTTCCAAAATCAAGACACTAGGCACATCCAATGAAATGAGCATTGACACATGTCAACATGCAGAGACTAAGAATCTGGACAAGTTGTCCCTCAGCCCACTGGCTTGACCGGTGATCATGGAACGGGCATGCAGATACAAGGAAATTCAAACAATTACTCCAGTGAGCCGGAAAATCAACATTTATTTCAGTCAGTGGATTGATGTTTGTGAAATCCAAGAACAATTGACATGTGGAGTTTCGTCTCTCATCACCTAACTCGCTAATATATGCTGAGATCAACTTTGACGTACCTGATAATAAGGTTTGCTATAAAGTACTGCCTTATATTTTCTGTTGGGCTGTGAGATATTCAAGGGTTGTACCCCAAACTCGACGGGAGCCCAGAAATTCTTTTTCCACTATGGTGAAAGGGACAGGAACTGAATAAGTCGGACTGTCTGAATGATCTAAGATGCAAGTCGAGTCTACTGGTACTCACCAAGTCTCCTTTCTATGCACTCAAACACGAATATCGTATTTTTCGTAAGGAAAACTTTCCAAACTCACAAGCTGCTCTCCCCACCCATCACCTACCGTACCCCCTTGATAAGCTTCACTCTCATGGCCCTCTTCCCTTCCAGCTAGCACTTCTGCCTCCTTCCCTTTATACTCAATAGCCAATCCCGGATGGGGAACCCAGACAACTCTCATGCCTGCTCTCCGTCCCGCAACAACACCTGGAATCCCATCCTCAAACACCAAGCACTCTTCCGGCTTTATCGGCTGCTCCCCTTCCCCAAGCCCCTCGTTGATGATCTTAAGCGCCAGTAAATAGATATCAGGATTCGGCTTTCCCTTTCCTTTCCCAATCCTTGGATCGTCACCCAGAACCCTCCTGTGCGGTTCAAACACTTCAAACAACTCCTCCAGGTGCCCAGTCTTGATATCAAAATGTTTTTTATGACTACTCGTCGCCAGCGCCACATGTACACCCTTCGCGCCCTCTAAGTCTTTCAACAGTTTCCCTACTCCCGGCAGCGGAATCGCTTTTCTGAACTCTTCCTCTTGTAGGACGTGTAATTGCTTGGCGTAGTCTTCTACATTGACGACGTCGGTGAGGTTTGCCCATGAGAGGAGAAGGGCGATGGCTTCGGGTGCTGGGCGGCCTTGCAGCTTGCATTTTATGGACCAGGGGACGGGTCCAGCATTGTACTGAGCGAGCAATTTGTTGTGGCATATTGTGTAGATATCTTCGGTATTTATTAGGAGGCCGTCCATGTCGAAGAGGCAGGCTCTGACTGGTGGGAAGCTGGGCACATTAGAAGCAGGTTATGAAGAGCTGGAGATAGGGCACTGACTCTGTTTTTGGTGTTGCTACCATGGTGGGTAAATTACTCAGACCCTGGGGTGGATTCTTTGGTGCTGCTAGCTTTTCAGTTAAGGTTGGATGGTTCGTAGTTTCACTGCGAGATCGCGATGTACATATGCAGCAGCCAACGACAAGCCTTCTCGGTGAATGACTCAGAATTGACAAATACGCTACTTTCCAATCTTCAATTGCATGAAGGTATTCGAGAATTTGTAAGAAATCTGTGACTTATCTCTAGAATGGGTACTCGCAATTTCTCTGCCGTGTTGAAGGATGGAGTTGGCTGGATGGAAATCATAGAATTCTTGGCGGCGAAAGCTGGAAGGCCACCATGACCGTACGAGCTCATGATCACACCAGAATTCCTTGGTCTTCACTCAAATGCAATGTATCAATGTAGTTGAAGTGGGATGTTATACTTCTTGACGTGCAACCCAATATCTGCAAAAATCTTAATAATCATCAGATGACGTTCATCAACCTTCCCTTTATCAACGCAAGTACCTCGTACCTGATTCTCAATACAAATATTATGCACACGCGCCTCAGATCCTCATCTCGAGACACTTCATAATGTCACTTGTCCACATAGTCCTATTTGAGTTCAAGCCTTCAACGGAAAGCGCTGTGATCCACGATGTATGTCTCTCGGCTACCCCGCAATGCCCCGCAGTCGAATTCTCCAGCCTCTACATCTCAGATATTCCAGATTTGCCAGCTTTATATCTTGTCTATTCTAGTCTTGCAAGGCTTCATGCACTGATCATCTTATACCCCCGCAGATTTGCAAACGCATGCTCGCTCTCCGGCAAAACTGCATCCATCCCACCACAAAACAGCCTTACATTCTAGACAGCTCAGGCGGGCGAGACAACTCTCCCGAGGGACATCAAGTAGTTCGCTCCCTCCTCCCATAGCTCATTTCAAACTCCATCATGTAAGTTGAAGGGATACTTGCTTACGACTTTGGCTTGAATAGGGAGCATTTTCACATGGATTCGTCACACATTTCGCGAGTGCAGAGGATAGAGAGTATTATCTGAAGGAGGATCCGGCACATCTGGCGTTTGTGAAGAGTTTAGACGGTATTATTCAGAACGTGCGAGTGGTCGATTACACGCCGGGAGAATTCTAGGTTTCCTGGAGGTGGATAAGGGAAGTACTTGGGTACAAATACTACCCAGATGAAAGGGATGAGAAAACAACACTTCACCAGAAGTTCTGCACCCCTCAAGGCATAATAATCTAGAATCGTCGAACGTTTGCGTCTTTCATTCTCGTCCCGTAATATATGTGCCTCAATTCAGCTCTAATGCTGATGCTGGTATCCTTTCCAAACGCCTTCCCAATGCCAGTGCCTGTACAATGCTCGTAAAATATTATGCGGAAGGGAAGGTACTGTTTAAACCATGAAGGATTCGCCGCAGCCACATTGCTCCTCTGTATTAGGTTAGAAGATATTTTTGAAATTTGCGGGAGGGGAAACTTACTTATGTTGGGATTTCTAAATACAAATCTTTCGTTGAGTTTATCCTCTACCCAGTCCATCTCACTCCCAATTATGCTGAATAGTGCCTTGCTATCGATAAGAACCTTGACGCCGTCTTGTTCTACTGCCTCGTCGAACATGCCGGGTTTCTCCACGTATTCTAAGTGGTATGCCAGTCCACTACACCCTCGATTCCGTACCCCAACTTTGATGAGCTTAGGTTCCGGCTGATTGTACATTGCTCGCAGTTGGCTTACTGCCCCTGGGGTCAAATTCATGGCAGCTTTTCGTGCTCGTAGCTTCGGTCTAGGCTTTACTCTTGCTTGCGCTGATGATGCTGCAGGTTTGGACTTCTGCGCCTCTTGTTCCGTCACACTAATGGTAGACTTCTGCTCCGCCGGCGCCTCTAACTCAACTTCGTGCTGCCCCGTTTGCTTCGGCGGCCGTGTGTCGTTGACTTGTGGTATAGCTCCCGCGATGGATGTATCAGGTATTCCAGTATTTCGAGGTGGAGGTTGAGTATCTAAGGAATACGGTTGGTATGCTGTACTCGTTTGCATCTTTCGCTTCGAAGACATCCGCGAGGAGTTTGTGGAGGAAAAGGATCGAAGGACATGCTGGCAAGGCCGGAGGGAGGATGTTGCTGGTGAGGAGGCAAATCTGAAGACAAAGCTGGTCGATGATGTCAAGGGCACAAGAACCCGCTGTACAGACATTTTGGCGGTTGTCTGTGGAGTTATAATTGCGAACGCCAGATTTAGGAGGAGGGGAGTCTGGTTATAAGGCGTTGAATGAGTATACGGTGTAGGTTCGGGACAAAGAGCTGCCTACGTTTATAAATGGTGCCACATTCGAGGTTGCTCGGCTCACTTGTACATGTGCGTCGGCCAATCAGAAGTTGCTTATTTCCAAGCGTCCCATAAGCTCGATGAATAAATGTCTTGAATTAAATGTTTCAGGTGATGGTCAATTTATACCAAAAGTGTTGAAATATTGAGATGCCTCATGAGTCAAAGAATGCGGACGAGGAAACCCGGTTTAGACCAGATGATTGATCAGCCTCCTCCCTCGGGAGAAAGCACAAAACTTGAGAGTCTTGGGACAAGAGGGGCGGCCGCTAGCGCATGATCAGCGTCGGTTGCAGCTTCCCTGTCCAAAAGCCACGGAATTATCTGGGGCACTTACGAGTCCAGTATTGCGAAATTCAAAGTTGAGCACGACTCCTGGAAACCGTTGATCTGACTAGAACTTGCGGTCGACGACGACTTCTCCGCCCCAGGGACCTCTCATCCATAGTCTGCTGCCATGAAGAATGGAGCCTTCTCCTCTTACTCAACAAGCTCGACCTGAGGTGTTCCAGCAGAAGATAGTGGAGCTTTATGAGGCCTTGTTCAAGGTGGGGAGTTGATCATATTCTGGACTTGAACGGGGCTAATCTGCTGGCAGGATGACGACGATCACGAGAAATCAGAAGGCTTCTGGCGGGAATTCTTTCTGTTGCGACCAGACAAGGCCACTTTGCAGGAGATCTTGACAGCATCGAGTCCAGACGATCTCCTGCACTTACAGGTACGAGGCTGCGCGAATCCGGGCGGGACAACGGACCTGATATGCATATAGGCGCAGACACGGCAACTATTTTTAAGGGCAGTAGGATGTATCAAAGCAGGAAGTGCTCCAGCAGATGCCCACGCTCTGGATGTAAGATTCGAGCATCCCTTGTCACGACGCGAGGCTGACGAGAAAGACCATTACAGCTTTTCTCGCCTCGGTTTTGCCAAAGAAATACACCAATCCAAGTTCCGACATAATAAATGTTCTGGCAGGACTGGACGAGGTTGATGCTGTCTTCACAGACTTTGTTGCCGCGCTGGACGTAACAATAAAGACTGGGAGATCTTGTAGGTCAAGTTACTTTGGAACTATTGTACGTGTGCTAATCCCAACGTAGTGGACATCCGACAGAAAGCTATTGAAGTAGCTCTAGCTGTTGTCTCTGGCGCATACCAAACAAGTCTCCTTTCATACTTCACACACCGAGATCTTTTCCCTTCTCTTATGAAAGTGAGTAGACCCCTAAGCTCCTTGTCACATCAATTCTCATACGGGGCAGTTTATACAAGATTCCGATACCACCTCACGAGCGTTCGAGCCTTTTACACTTCTTGGTCTTTTAGCAAATTACAACAAATTCGAATTCCAGAATCCTTACCGATTACGACTTGATGATTTTGTCAACGAAGGGACTATACAGAAGATAATAAGATCTGTGGGATATACATGTTCAACAGCGCGAGGAAAATATGTGGCAATCCAGGAAGACCTCCCAGAGGGCTGGACGCTGAGCAGCACGCTCAATCTGATAGGTTTAGGTGCAATTGCTCCTGGTGCAAAGAATGCCCCTCCTGTTATTGATCCAGAGATTGCGAAAGAGATGTTCACAAAACTGTATGTGGCGAAAACTGTTGGATGGCCTCAACTGATAGTGATGCAGACCTGGGAACGAAGCCGCTGTTCTACTAGCAACCTACGACTTTGCGCATGCAAATAAGCTATTTTGTTTCAACTTCGTGTCGTTGCCGGCGGAGAAAGGTGCTGAAGCCCCAATTGGCGCATTTGTCTCGCTCACTTCATACCTATTACAACACGCCCATTCTTCCTTCCGGACGAGCCTCTACTCACATCTGAACCTTCTCATTCTGAGGCTACTGATAGAAGATCAGGTGCTGTGCAAAAGAATATGTAGTGATGAGAGCAAAATGCCCGTTAGATTGTGCCGGCAACGATCGCCATACCTACCTCCTGTCCGGGGCGATAGGATGCTTGCCGCCAGCATATTGGACACAATGATAGACGGGATCAACCACAATCTTCGGCGGCGTCTTGACGTGGACTTTTACATCCTCTGTGTCGGTATTATCATTCGGCTCATCTCTCACCTATCCCGTTCTCGAACTCGCCTCAACTATCATTGGTCAGAGCTGTATAGGTCTTTGTTAGCACTTGTACGATTCCTCACTACCTACAATTCAGATTTGAAGCATCTGAACAATATCAATGTGTTGCTCGACGATCTTGTAAATCTGATTGCGTTATCCCTATCAGCAGGAGAGGCATTCCTTCCAAGTCCTACAGCTTACGACGATTTGTTTTATAAGCTCGTTGAAACTGGCGAGGTCCTGGTGAAATTTCGCGATCATTATGAACTCGGAAAGCGGCCGACGAGTTCCATAGATACGCTGATCAGCGTAAATACGCATTACAAACAGCTCTTGGAGGATGGAGCCTCGGGGAGGAGAGGGAACCACTTGACAAATGCACAAGTATCGGGTGTAATCAAGCAAGGCTACGAGACGTTGAGCATTCAGGCCAAAGAAGGGCTGGACAGCTGGGAAAAGTACCGAGAAGCGGATAAGAAAGTGTTCTTAAAGAAGATGTCCAGGGCTGCCGTTGCAGATGTCAGGGACTTGATAAGTGAGACCTGAAGAGGTCGAGTTTACGGCTGCATTGTGTATCATTAGATCAGGATAGACATCGATGGACCCTACTTACGCCAAGTACAGATTGTAAAACGTGAAGACATGGCGGCTCGAAGGCGCTAAGTCCTATTTCTAGTGAATCCTTCTAGCGCGAAGTTTGAGGGAGCAATTGGCTCAGGTTGGCGGTACGTAGCCGTGGGGCACGGCGCTTGCAGTCGTGAGCTTAAACCTCACATACCAATCACTTTGAAGCCGAAGAAGATGCGCGAAACTTGAAAACAATCGACATCGACTGTCGACACGATCCGGCAGTACCCGATCATGACTCAAACTACTAGCAATATTCCACAGCCACCACAATGATCACCGGCACGCTTTCTGCGTTGAGATGCGAGCTCGTTGGAGATCTTGGAGAATGAAGGTGGTCAGGGGTCAATACCGGTTTTCAGTTGACAACGGGCGGGTCGCGCCGGATCAAAACTTCAAAAGCGGCACTGAATCTGGGCGTTTTCCCTGCGAAATCAAGTGGCCGCTTTCTTGCCAGCACGCCGAGCTGCGAGACCCTGAATTTAGCGGCAAAACCTTGTTCTCACAAGCTTCACCTCTATCAATCACATCGCCGTGCCTGCCTCCGAGGTTGATACTTGAGCAGGGAATGCCAGGTAAAATGCCAGGTAAAATGCCAGGGCAGACTGGGCAATATGGCAATATCTCTATCTGTCTTGCACAGCCACCTTCGCGGGGATGTTCTCTTTTGCTTCGATGCCGTCATTTTGCATCGGTTGTTCGCCCATTTCGTGAATCATGAGCTTCGTGCTTTCCACATCTCCAGCTCAGTGATCGTCGCCAGCCAGCGCTGGACGAATAAAGAAGGCCAAGTCCTCTTGCCGGAAGGCGACTTCTTTGAAAAGATGGACACCATCACAATATCGCACCGCTCCCCTCGGTGTCCCCTTGCAAAAGATCCCACTGGTATTTGGTATATGATCGCTCGCCAATTCCTCAATATCAAAATCAGCGCAAGTCAATTTCTGGGAGCAAATTTCCGCAATTACATTCCCCAAGTCTTACCACAGTATCCGCAGTTAGTGAGACCACAGGTCTTTATCGCACCAAGAGCCGCCGTCATTGGGGATTTCAGTCAGAGGGCCGCCCAAAGAACGACTGGCTGTCAGTCATCCTCGTCAACTCGCCTATTTTGGGACATGCGCCTTTGAGTAACAAAGAGCCATCCATCACCACAACTCCCAAATAGCCGCATGACCGGAGACTTTTGAATTGGAAACAAAGAGCCCTTTGTTTCGAATATTCGAGACTCCTCCCGGTCTCTTGGTCGCCCATTCGGCCTTTGCATCTTCATAAGGGTATGTCTGTCCCACTTTTCCCCAGTTCCGTGTCTGCTCTACTTATACTTTGTTTCGATTCACTTATACTCGTGATTACTATTGTCCTCCCTCATAATATTCATTTCTCCGCGAGAAACACCAAACGACAATAGTAGTCATTTCTATTCACAAACTATTCTGTTTAATACCCTTACATTGAATCACTACCTCTTAATGCAATCACTCATATAATTTCCCCATCCGTCAATACTGTATCAACCCACATCTTTTTTTGCTGCGCAAGAATTCTACGACAAATATACTGAGATGCCTTCGTTGGCCGGCGTTAGGCAGTTTTTAGCATCACATACCGAGATGTCTTCCGCAAACACTCAACCAAATCCGGGCTTCCCAGCCGTCCCTCAAACTCTCAACGCTGGCGACTACGAGATGCGGGATTACAACCGAGACAATGAAGTACCCCGATCCAACACAGTACCCTATTACACGCCATACCTAGGTCTCCGAGCACGGCTATCTCAAGTATGGATCAACCGTTGGACGATCCTCTTGCTCTTGATCATCTGCCGCGTTCTCTTGGCCATCTCAACCATCAACCAAAACATTGCTTCCGCCAAGACAGAAGCTCTCTCAGCATGTACCAGTGTTGAGAAAGTCGGAAGTGCCATGGCTTCTATGCCCCATTACCTATCGGCAGGTGTCAACGCTCTCGCTGCTGATGGTGTTACCAAAGCCGTCGGCGCACTTATGGATATGCTGATGCTCAGCGTGACTGGCGTCGAAGAGATCGTCTTATTCGTTATCAACATGATGACATCTACCTATGTCTGTTTGATCACGCTAGCTGTGTCCGGAAGTCTTCACGCAGCGATCGATATGATCGAGAAAGTCGGAGATGCCATGAACAAGACGATCGGCAGTCTCACCGATGAGATATCGTCTGACGTTTCCAAGTTTACAGATACGCTAAACGGCTTTCTCAAGGATCTCAGTATTCCTGCTGGCTTGTTTGGAGGTTCCAAGTCTCCCCCTCAGATCAACATCACCGATCAGCTTAACTCTTTGAGGAACATCAAAATTGATCCCACCCAAATGGACGCAGATCTAGCCAAGCTCAATGCCTCTATCCCGACCTTTCCTGAAGTTCAAAATTTCACGAACAATGCGATCCGTACTCCTTTCGAGATTGTCAAGGGCCTCATCAATTCCACTTATTCCGGTTATACTTTCGACAAGTCTATTTTCCCCACTGCTCAGAAAAAGGATTTGTCATTCTGCTCGGACAATAGCAAGCTCCAGGATTTCTTTAACGGGCTCGTTTCAAAACTTTACAAAGCACGCACGGTTTTCCTAGTGATCCTCATTCTGGCTGCAATACTGGTCTGTATTCCGATGGCTTATTTGGAAATCCGCCGCTGGCGCACCATGAAGACGCGATCCACCTTACTTCAAAAGCATGCATTCGATCCTCTTGATGTCATTTATATTGCATCGCGACCTTATACTACAACAGCTGGTATCAAGCTCTCTTCGAATTTCAAGACTACCAAGCGCCAGCTTCTTGCTCGTTGGTTTGTCGCGTACGCTACCACCATCCCGGCGCTTTTTCTTTTGGCACTCGGATTGGCTGGGCTCTTCAGCTGTCTTTGCCAATTCATAGTTTTGAGTCTCATCAAGAAAGAAGTGCCTGCACTGGCAAGTGAAGTCGGGGATTTTGCTGGGGATGTCGTTCATGAGCTCAACAATGCTTCGACCGAATGGGCAACCTCCGCAAACGGTGTAATCGCCAAGGAAAATACCAAATTGAACGATAATCTCTTTGGTTGGGTCAACACATCCACTTCTGCCGTCAACGACACTCTCAACGTCTTCAGCGATCAAATGAACCTTGCACTGAACAAAACATTCGGCGGTACAGTTCTCTATGAACCCATCAAAGGCGTGATGAACTGCCTCGTCGAGCTCAAAATTCAAGGTGTTCAGAAAGGTCTCACTTGGGTCCATGACCACGCCCACATCGACTTCCCCGAGTTCCGCCCCGATGTATTTTCTCTAGGCGCAGCAGCCAGCCTCACCAACTCAACCGCAGACGACGCCTTCCTCGCCAGTCCAGGAGCTGTAGCTTCCGATGACATTACCAACGCCATTGCCAAAGTCATTCACGCGCTTGAGAGTGCGATCCGTCAAGAAGCCATCATTGCCGCATGTGTAGTGGGTCTTTGGGTTATCCTCATGCTTTTCGGCCTAGGCCGTGTCATTTTCTCAATGATGCGTGCAGACAAGACTCGTGCGGAGGGTGGGCCGGTCGGCTATACTGGTGATGACAGAGCGCCTCTCTCTCCTCGGGGTGAGAACCGCAACAACGCCGCCAACTTCCCAGAGTTTGGCGGACCGGTCAGCTCGGTGCATCCTATGAAGAGCCACGATGAGATGTATTCGGGCGGATTTGCCGACGAGAAGGTCGGAGCTGTGGGTCGCAGAAGTGTAGAGGCGAGTGTTGTCCAGCCTGGCCACACGAGAGTGAGTAGTTACGGCATTGTTGATGAGAAGCGATAAGATATATCGGGTGTCACATTTTACATATGCATGCGTCCTTACGGAGTTTGTTTCTTAGAAGGGGGACTGGAGTTTTGAAGGATACCCAACAGACGTCTTCGAGTCTGATATAACATCGAAGTCCAATCCTTTATTTCAGGATGGTGACTCTTATCTCAACGAGGCTACAGAAATAGTGGAGGAAATATTTTTTGGCAGTGGAGATATTCATTTTGGTGTGTTAGAAATAGAGCCAAATATCGTAGTTGATAGTCATAGGATAGAAAATGGATATTTATGAGACTGTCAATCATCGGTGCTAATTCGACCGTGGCTTTTTATGGCGAAGCGCTTTGGGGCAGGAGAAGAGATCCCCTCGGCTGCATCGCAAACAGAAACTGAGCGAAAACTCCGAATATTCTCTTTCTAGATTTACTTGGTCTCTTATTTGGAAAGTCTGCTCTGGAATTTCATCAAATACTTCAAGATTTGGAATGAGCGACCTGGTGGGCTCCCAAGTCCTCTCAGCCCGCCTTGTAAGCTTCTTTTTTTTTTCTTTTTCGCCCAACGCTTTGAACATTCACATTCACTTCTCACAAACCAATGGATAGATGGCTACAGCGTCTTCTCATCAACACCACCTAGAGGTTGATTCCAAGTCCCTATCTCGCAAAGTAGACGATCTAAAAGCGAGAGAGACCTGGTAAGATATCATCAGCACGTAAGTTCTCAAGCAGAAGGCTTTGGCCAATTATGGTTCCGCTGACACTGGAAAGCGTTGAGGCCAGGAAGTTCATATTATAGTCAGCGAGGTCATGGCTGTCTCCACACTTCCACACACCTTCACCAGCTTTGGTAAACTTCCCATCGAAATTCGCCTGGTTATTTGGACCTATGCATCTTACCATCCAAAAAATTGTCGATATTTGGGGAGCAAAGATCTCTACCGACGAGTTTCCGACCGTCCTTCCAGAATTCTTCAAGCAAAATAAGTTTGACGTGGACCGTGATCTGTTCAAACATATTACCACGACACCACCACCAGCAATCCCGCATGTCTGCAAAGAATCCTGCATCCAAGGCCTCAAACACTATCAACTCTCATTCGGGAGAGACGTCGCGATTGGTTTTACCAACTACGTAAACAGCCGGCGGGCCAACTTTCCATCCGTACTTCGGGGGTTCCTGGATATCTTTGAAGCGGCTTACCCAGCATCAGAGGAAGAGCGGCGATTACTCTGTGTCGAAATGCCAGCTTATATCTACGTCAACTTCGAAACAGATATCATTTTCCTATGTCGGAGTATCTCGACGATGTTCTCCCGGCCCTGGCTTGCTTTCCGATCCAAAAAATGGCTTTTCACACTTGGAACTTTAGGCTTGACTGGCAGTACATCGACGACTTCACGAAGACACCGGCGAAGGAAATCTTGCTATATGGAACATACTTTGACTTGGAGATCTCAAAACATCTGCAGCGAGTCCAATTTGAGGAGCTTGATGCGGAGAGCCAGGAGTCTGTGTCTTCGGGCCCTGATTCCATAGGCGAAAAGTTGAAGCAATGGGAGGAGAGCTTCGATTACAACCCGGCTAGACTCCAGGAGAATTTCGAGGAAGAGCAGGTCATGATGCGAGCAACGGGCGGCAACCCCGAGGATGTCAAGCTTCCACAATGGGAACGCCCAATCCTCAAGCCAATTCGTCTCATAAAGACTTGGCTTTAGCTTCATTACGAAGAACGAAGCCTATTCAACTTTACTGTGTCGGTGGACGAGAGCCTGGGTATATGCATTGGATATGGATGCACATCGAGAGAAGTGTTTATGGGATCGAGTAGAGCCTTACGGAATTTCGTAACACTGGGCAGCTTGTGGATGCTAAGGCTTGGGAACACAAAGAGCTCAGAGGAATGAGAAGCTCGAGAAGGAATATCTTTGGTGTGTGTTCCGACTTTCATTGATTTTTATGCTAGGACGAGAGAGCCCGCAAGGAATGAAGTTGCCGACCCATTATTTGTGCATGGAGCGATCTTTTGTTCGAAGCTCTGATTTGTGACTGTGTCTTGCTCTGGCAAAATTTCTGTGCTCGACACTGTGCGTGAAAAGCCCATTTCCATTTTGGAATATACAAAAAAGGACCAGAACAGACTGTGTTGGACGGCCTGTTGAGATGGCGGTTCATGCCTGTGCATAGCGGGAACTCCGCGTCTTTAGGCACCTTGACGCCATAGTATGACGCGAGACATTATCTGTGTAAAATCAAAATGGAAACGCGCATTTTGGGGATAGACATGAAAAAAAAAGTGTGCAGAAGTTTTCTCGCAGTGACAAATGCTGAATTTCCGAGATTTCAAATGCTAGCTAAGTTTGTCGTAAATCTTTAGGCTCATGATTATTCTCAAAGCAGCAGACATGCAAAGCGAAAGTTCTCAAACCGTGCCCATTCCTCTAGAAGACACTCACTTACTCAGTCGCTGCGGAGGGATATTGCTTTATAAATCGGGCTCACTTTCTGGAGCTCGGCCCATTCCCGCGGCGAGAGCGGGGATCTTGCAACTTTATGGTAGTCCAACTCCCATTGCTCTCTTTCCGCGTGAAGACAATTGTCTGAGGATGACGCCGGGTCTACTTCGCGAAGCTTCAGCGATTGGCTATCCACATCGTAATCGAGTAAGCCCAGATTCTTGACGCGAAGGTCGTTGGAATCGGATATTTCGTGGTGGCCATTGAAGAGGAGGATGTCGTCGAACACTTCATCATCAAAATCGCTCGGGAGAAGCTACACATCGGCCAAGCAATGATCAGCGGCAGAAGACGGGATTCGGATGGTTGGGATTCTGATTTACGCCATGTTTTATCTCTTGCGTACTGAATGCGATCTTTTCGATGTTCCAATAGAGAATTTTATCGAAATCTTGATAACTCCATGTTCCCATACATAATATCCGGTCAGTTTCGAAGTTGACATAGATATAGCCGGGCGTCAAGATCTCTGTACGGCAGATCTCGAATTTCGTACCAAATGCAAGGTTGTAGTGCTCTAGCCCTGCTCTCCTCGATTCTTGACAGGTATGCAGAATTGCCGGTTGGGGCGTCGTCGTGACGTATTTGAAAAGGTCTGGCTCTTCGTCGTGGTCGTCAGCGGTAACACTTATGCGCATCGTGGGCCCACAGAGCTTCGCCAGCCAGATAAAGATCTCCCTTTCATGAAGAAAACTGAACCCCCAGATCAGCATATGGAGTTCGGTAGGCAACTTGCCAAAGCAAGTGAAAGTGCGCTCAGTAATCGGGATAGCATTGGGACCGCTGTGATTATTGTGGGCGTGGTTGGCTTTGTCAATTACTTCAGGTCCATCTCCATTGGCGTCACGGGTATCGTTGGCATTGCTCAAATCGATGACATTACTGACATCGCTGGTGGTGCTAATGGAAGCCATGCCGAATCGCACCAGATGATCTGCCAGAGATATCAGTATAACACTCTAATATGTTTCACAAAAATATAGGAACTAGCCTGAGCTGCGGTGGAACGCACGTTTGTGGCCTTCCTCAACAGTGACGTTTGCAAAAGCGTGAAGGAAGAATAGTTGTGTGGACTTGAGAAGGTCGGAGAGATGAAGATGCATTTGCTGCGGGTGAGTGCGCGAGATATTTCAAGGCAGGCGAGTCCGCGTCCTGCCCTGTACAACTATCACGACTGTTTTACTCAAATTCTGTACCGTTAGGAATTGTGGGACAGTGCTTGGAAAGGTGCAGAGAAACCAAGTTGCTCGCGAGCAGTCTTCGATAGCTTGCTTGCTCCTCGTATTTGCACTTGGAGAACGTGTAGTCAGGGCTGTGGCATCAAATTGATCTTACGACCAGTAAGGAAACCAGGAACAGGAATAAATGTGAATAGAGAGATCATTAGATGAATAGTTGAAAATTTGAATAGGTCTTGAAACATATCAAACGAGTATCAAATGTAATCATAAAACCAACCACTTAATCAAACTCAATCCTCCTTCCCCTCAACAACCACCCCCCTACCATCGTGCCCAAAAAGTATCCGGCATAAGCACCCGTAACAATCGTGACCGGCCACTTCTGCCACTCTCTATCCCAGTCCAACGGGATAGGCACCGCGCCCAGCCAAGCCCCAACAAAGCATCCTACAGCCCCGCCAAATACCTCGTCGATAGGACTGTGCACCGAAGCTATTTCCCTCCATTTATTGCCATCAGATCCGTGTACGTAGATTAGGGGGAATACAGCGAGGAGAGCTAGGTGTGCTGAGCTAAGGAGGGTGTGCGGGAGGTGGGTTGTGATGGGCGCGCCAAAGAGTATTTGGAGAGCTGCGAGAACGGGAGTAGACAGGAGGGAGAGCAGGAGGGCGAATAATAATGTCTAGGTATTTAGTTAGCAAACAAGCCGTGGGCATGGGCTTGGGAAGGAGATCTACAAATGCCTTGGTCGCAGGTGCCTCCCCTGTCCTCTTGGACGCGTTCAACTTTGCCTTCTTTACGGGCTTGGAGCCGGTTGCTGGCAGACATAGAACCACATATCCTATCTGAATAATTGCCAGTGGGAGAAGAGAGTTGAGAAGCGTGGGCACTGGGTCTGCCACGAAAGCTGGGAAGCGGAGGTAGTATGCTGAAAGCAGGAGCGCTGGATGGACTTGCGAGACGATTCGCGCCAGGTCGTTTGGAAGGAGCTCAATTGGTGACGAGGTTTTCACTAGAGCTGCGTGTGATGCTGGGCCCGCGGCCGACATCGTTACGGCGTCGATGAGTGGCATTTTGGAGGATGAAGACGCGCTTGGTGGCTTGAAGGTTGGGTGTCATCGAAATCGAAGTTGCAGCGACGGGAGAACACGTGGGACGCTATTCCGAATTAAGAGGGCTTGGAGAAGACATAATTCATTTTGCAACTACAATTGGTAGAGGTCATGAAAATCCTCATAGGCGAAAACATATTGCTTCTTAGCAGATGTTGTTGTTGTTGTTGTTGTAGTACAAGTGGCTGACTTGGCCCTCGAGGTGCAATATGCCGGAAATCCAGACATGAGCATAACCAGCCCTCGCCATAAAAGCCCTGATCCGATCCATTTCTGTGTCCCAAACTTGTTTGATCTGAAAACATAATCATGCCTGTCTCTATTCCTATGCTTGTACTCATGACTTTGGAACAAGATCCCTCAAAGAAAGATCGTAGACAATGTCTTCAATCTTCTTCACATTATACTTGATGCTATCACTTCTTCGTCTCAATATATCATTCTTGAGGTTGAGGATCTGGAAACCAGCATGAATGTCCTTAACAAATTGGCTGATCTGTAATGGTCGTTGATAATCGCCCAGGGTGACGGAATTGACGGCCAGTCTTGCGAGCTCTTCGATGAGGGTAATGAGTGACAAGAGGTACTCTTCAGTGGTGATGTGAAAAGCGTCTCGGTCCTTGAGGTTCACGGGGACTTTGGTATTGTCAGCAATTACATTTGTAACGGTTGGGTGTTCATACCATTCAGAATCTCGCCAACTTCTTCGATCGTGAGAAGTCTGCCTGCCTCAGCGGCCTTGCTATTATGTGCTATGCCCCCGAGCCATCCACACAGAAGGATTGCGAACAGGACATTCTGAACATCTCGAGTCCAGATACTGTTATACCTGTGATGGTTAGATGGGTCACGAAAATTGCGGCGCTTCTTACTTATAATATGGGGATTTTGAGGCTACACTGGCAAGCTTGCCCATGCTCTCAACCTCTTCTTTGATAGCATTCTCAGCAGCGTCGAGTACTGGCTTCACTGCGATTTGTTAACTCTCCAGCTTTCCAAATCTTTGTGGGGATCTTACGGTGTGCTGCTGGAGTTGAATGGGCTCTGGACAGGATAGACTGCGCTCCTCGACCTTGTCGCTCCAACGTCTGGACGATGGCTCGGAGCTGCTCTCGGACTTCAGCATCTTCATCGATCTTATTTTGAAGCTCCTCAAAGATTTTGGGATCTACCATTCCTGTTTCGCTGGGGTTCGCCATTTTGATGATAGTGTGTTAGCGGGGTCGCCAATCCAAAGTCACGCACAATTGAATTTTATTAATATGAAATTTATATTTCAGGTCAGAACACGACGACTGAAGGTAGGAGCCGCAAATAATAGAGCCGCAAATTGTTTGAAGAACGTCTATTGGCAAAGTTTTCGGTATTTACATGACTTATCAGCGGTGGTCATCTGCATCCAGCGCCATGTTATCGATCTACAAGAGCAAGGTAAATGCGGCGTCGACATATCCGATATTTCACGATTGAAATAATGGTTGGGCATTGAAACGGCCCCTCCTTCTTAGATTCGGCGTGGCTCCAGATCTCCCGAATCTACAAAATTATTCCTCGATTTCGCGGCAATGTCAGGAAGTTCTACAGACAAATTGGAAAAGCTCTTCTTCACAAATCTGGCAAGCAGACTTTGCAATGAAAAGATGGGTCGCGTTGCCTGGAGGCAGTGTAATACCAGGAACACTGTGGGTTGGAACATGAGCAAGCTCAGAGGCTCCATCCCTGGGGTCAAAAATAAGTATAATCTTTGTGATGTCCGTAGACATCTTCCAGAGATTAAACTGAAAAGAACAGACTGTGACAAGTCAGCTAAAGCCCAAAGGTTTGAAAAAGACTAAGGGCCACATACTACTACACTTCTAGAGGGCTGTTAGCAGTGACATGCGACGGAAGAAGGAGCACGTACGATCTAAGCCTGCGAGGGAGTTAGTAAATGCAGTGAGAATGTTCAAAGTTTGGGGGGTGCATACCAATAGGCAAAGAGAGCTGGTTGGTAAAGAGTGTCAAGCTGCCTGGTTTTATAGAAAAGAAATTCTGTTAGCGTGGCGCTAAAATCCCGCAAGCGAGGGATGCAAACTTTCAACTTTTGCAATTTGAGCAAACCGAGCAAACTCAGCCGAGGTGCGTCAATACCGGATCATTCTCGCACTACTAATTGAGTTTCATTCTGCACGCTTTGCTTGATCGATATATTGTCGGATTGAGTCCTTGCAAGGCTGCCGGTGGTCTGAAAACTTGCCCTCGATTTCTTCTCGCTGTTTGACTTGTACTTGATACTATTATGTCGAAAAGTGCATATTTCACCCACTTGTCACAGCGAAGAGCATGCTAACATTTCGTGCTTCCATACAATTGTTTAGATCTGACTAAAGTGGCTTGTCGAGCTAGAACGTTGATGCTGTTTGGCGATATTTCTCAGGTGAGGAGATGTCGGTGCCTGTGACAATAAACAGGAGAGAAAGACTTGTCCTGATTTCATACATGGGAGGAGGCCTACATCTCCTTTGCTGGAGTAATTGAAGTGCTGGCAGCAGGTGCGACCATCCTACTTCGAGGGTGTACAACCCAGCATGAGGCCATGAAACCCGAAGCACACCGTTACAACCCAATGCCAAATAGTCCACCCTCTGAAGGTTTGCTTTGATGTCTTCCAGCTCCCGGAACCGGTTTGACTATGCTTCGAGTTGATACATCATTAGCGCGCATTTCTCACAACCTCGATGTTCCTTCTGCGTTTATCGCCATCAGTTCACAGGTAAATTATGGCTATCTTATGTATGTTTTCTGGTTAGCTTTAAAGCATTCTGCTTCATCCATCGCAGTGTGTCGCTTCTATGCTTCTTAGCTACGATCATACGTCCTCGCCCCTCCCGCATCAACAGTATTATAAGCCTCCGAAGTCTAGTAGTACACAGCCATCCTCTTTTCAATCCTTCTGGGCTTAGCTAACCTTTCACAGTCTGTTCTTTTCGATTTAATCTCTGGAAGATGTCTACGGACATCACAAAGATTATACTTATTTTTGACCCCAGGGATGGAGCCGTACAAGAATAATGACTAGGCGCTCGCCTCCAGCGATCACCTGGCATCCTTGTGAGGACTCAAGGATATTTCCAGCAAGGGATGAGACCTGAATTTTCTCACACTATTTCTGGCTGTAGCTGTCAGACACAAAGCTGGCGACTCAGGGTATCGGTGCAGCGCATGAACATTTGTTGATGTGTGAACTGGCTCCGCCGTTCCGGTCCGTGACAGCTTAATGATTTAGATTTTGTGGATGTCTCGGAAGCTCTGCGACCTTGAGAGACGAGAAATGGTCGCTTTGAATCCCGTTGTTGGTTCCTCGGAACGAGATTCGAGTTTATCGTGTCAAGCCGCGTACAATAGGAGGAGTGCTCAGTGATCCAATCTTTGCTCTTACCATATGTTCTGGCACAGCCAGAGTTGCCAAAGTTCTCGAGCTCCGGGGCTGATAAGCATAAGCCTCTACGCATCAGCTCACTGGAGGAAATATTCACTGACTTGGTCCAGTTTGTCTTCAAATTCTTTCCCAAAGTCCGGATTATTCAAGGCTGATACGATTATTACTTTTCATTCAGGTTTAAAACTCAATCTCTCAAAAAACATAAAACATTGAGAAGTAAAATCTTTATTGTACTACTTCTTCCGAATTCCAATTCCAAATGTCTGACAAATTTTGAGAGATTCAGACCGGATTGTTCATTTTGTTTCTGTCTAGAATTTCATCCCGAATCTCCCATGAAGTACAAGAAACTCAGCATTATGACACGAATTACAAATTCTACAATTTCATATCCAAATGTCCCACGAAACGTGAGACATTCATGACGGAAAAATTTTCTCATTTTTCCATTCGAAATTCAGCATCAAAATCTCTTGCTGAATTTCAAGATATTCAGGATTGAATCATTTTGAAATTTAGTGAATTTGGTCCTGATAATGGACCAATAATTTTTTGGCTTCCCGCCATTCACCTATTTCGTAATAAATTCCTCTGCTCAAGATTCAATTGTGGGGGAGATAATCGAAACGCACCACACGAGAACTTCTGGATACAAGTCAGCATTCACCGCTCGCGGGTGTTCTCTGGGTAATTTTCAGCTTCCTCCCACGACAACATCTATCCCAGTGTCATAGTATTCCAGGACACATGTCTCAGAATATGGCATCCCCGATGGATGGAACTCCAGATGCTCCTGTCGACTCTGAATTCGGCCAGCAAACACCTCCAGAGTCCAATGCCTCTCAATACTCTTTGCTGGCGCAGTTCTAGCACGGAAGATATGATGCAGTACGTGCCTTTACTCTAATATTTTGAACTCATTGGGCAGAATGAATTCCATGAGCCGTTTCCTTAGTTGCTGCCGTCCCCTGCTTGTCCATTCGCGCCTTATGAAGAATTGCAAGCTCAAAGATATTCACTGATTTATTTGCCGTAGGCGAGAGAGCTTTTTGACGAGGAGAGGTTGTGTGCGTGCCGCGAAGCGTGCCTTGAATTACTGGATCATCCGCGCCTACCGCTGGTCACAAGATGCGAAACTCTCCAACTGATCGCCTGCTGTACTTATTACTTCAGAGTAAAGAGGTTTCTTGAGGAGGCTTTAGAGATTTGCACAGAGGTGAGACACAAACTCGTATCGTGAGGGCGGCTCTAACCTACCACAGTTTAAGGAAACCTATGAGGGTGTTCAGTTATATGAAAGCACGCTTTCGATGATCAAGGAATTGGAGCTTTACGGCCCCGACGAAAGCGGCATAGTTCCATACTTCGAACCTTTTGAGACCGACAGACGTACAGGGGAAGCAACGCCAACAGACGAAGAGACAACGGATGAAGAAATTGAAGATGATGCCGCCGAGGATTCGGATGACGCAAATTCAGCGCTTACAGTACACAACGAATGGGAGGCATTGGAGCGGCCGGGCCACACTGGAGGCGCCGTTGATGCAATCTCCAAGTGGGTAGGATCCCTCCCGCCTGCGACATCAGAGGGGGCTTCCAAGGATTTTATAACACGGTCGTTCTCAGGAACTCCACCACAATCAGACGAAGAAAAAGATCTATTGGTATGAGTCGTTGGTCGTCTCAAGATGCGTTCTGAATTCGATTTTGCCCTGGAAGATTACATTGCCCAATTCGAAAAAGAGGGCCGGTTGTCGACCTTGGGAACCCTTTACATCCTCGACTTCCTGGAGATCTTTGTAGAAATGCTTGTTGAGGAAAATGCCAACGCACCCATGGACAAAGAAGACTAGACTAACTCTTCTATTTCGAAGGCTAATACTACGGCCATCAATATAGGAGAGGAGTGCCAGAAACGTAAACCAATCTCATCCCTTGCACAAACAATATCCACACATCAAAGACTTTTGAAGCGAACGAAGTTCTACCGGTGTCCCGACGTTCCTGAGCCTTGCGCCAACTTCCCGAAGTCGCCGCTACAATTGAAGCCATTCAGGACTTCGAGAACTTCGAGACTGGGAGTAGATTTCTCAATTCTGTGGCACATAGACTGAAACTTCCGTCCACACACGGAGTCGCAAATACTTTGATCGATTTGAGACTTCTTCAAAAGAGACTTTCTCGGCAGGAAGCGCAGGCACTCCTTCGTAAGCATTCCGTTCTCATGCCTTTAAAATGCAATGCTAACTCCACTACAGCTTTTGCACAGTATGCCGAAAGCAAGTACGCAGGCTATGCCAGTGCGAGGGACGGGGCGGCTTCCTTGAGCTCACAGGTGGGCGAGCTACTTTCGGTCACAGAAAGTGCAGAGAATCCCATCTCGTTGGATTCTACAAGCGGCATCCTGCCCTTTCGACAACCTCAACCTGAGCATTCTGATGATCTGAGTTGGGGACCGCCTACCCATCAATAATCGATTTCAAGTTCAGGATGGAAGAGACGACCAGAATCTGGACGGATGATAGGCGCAAAAGGCGATGTTGATGGCCGGGCGGTCTTGATGAACAGTTCCTATGTTTAGATTGCGATGATTTGGAGAGGATATGTACCACAATGGTGCATTAGAGCTAGCTATCGAGTTAGTAGTCTCTATTAGAATAGATATAAAACGCAAGATTTCTTTGCACGCCCCACTTTCCGGAACCGGTCCCCGAGTGGGTTGGCATGAATCTTCAAGCTGAAATTTCATATCCCGCAAGCAGAATATAGATCAGCGGTGTTTTTCATAACCAGCCCGACTCCCAATTGTCACCCCACGAGAGTATCACCCAGAGTATTTGAGGAATTGGACCTCCAGGTCATGCTAGTCGAAAGGGTTGAGGTGCAATACTTGATGTGGCCAAGGGAGTTGTTGCTCCGTGTCCGAGGAAGCGCATTTTAGGTTCGACATTTTAGGTTCGAGGAACTCTCACCTAGTAAACATCTTGCAAGAGCGGAGCGTGAAAGCCACTGGGTATAGTACATACATAGGCGGTCTTTGGGGTTGGAGCAGCGAGGTGGACGGGGCCGAAGAGTGACGGAGAGAAGCTCAGAACGACTCCAACGGGGGGAGTCAAAGAAAGAGTGGCTACTCGAGCGTCCCTAAGTAAAGCGAGGCTACCAATAAGTCATACCAGGGGAACAAAATAGGCAGTGACCGAAGTTTTCCAGTCATAGCAACACTAAACAAGCAGTCGAATAGTTTGGCACCAACTGGTTCGCGGAAGACAAGAGTAGTACTTCAGTTCGAGACATGCCTCTCGAGCTGCGCAGAACGATCCACTCTTGAAAATGCCCACTGCCTGCCAAAGTGTGCATATATTGCAACATTGTGTCGACCATGGTTGAAGCAGTACTAACTGCTTTATACCGTTCAAGATAGAACTGGGCTTCCAGACGCCATACTGTAGCTTAATGTGGGGCAGTAATATGGTTGAGAGGATGTTTGGTTTGCTCAATCCAATTGGCTGCGAGTCGTATCACCACCATCAACGTTTCATTCCGCCGCACCCGTAATCAAGAAACCGGGTTTGCACACGCGATGATCTGAGCTTCTCAATGGTCCCCCTACTTGAAGAAAAGTGCATCCGAAAGCCGGCCAAAATCCGCAGAGACCCAAAACCCATCACCCCTTCCAAAACGGAAGCACGCCTGCTACACGAAAGTCTTCCCAGCGCAATTATTGAGCCTCCCAGGCAGGATGCAACACGTTGAAACATCACCCCTGGAGTTTCTACAAAGGGAAGTGCTCACTGCAACCTAATATAGTGAAGAGGGATGATCGAAATTTGGCAAAAGCTCTTGGAAGGTCATTAATCTTAGGCCTTTCAGTTCCTAATAAATGTGGCGGAATTAGTCCGAGAACGACGCGCTCAAAGTCAAAGTTGTGTGACGAATCAAGTGGTATAAAGATTCTGGTACTTGGAAATTCGGAATGTTGTGAAGCCAATGGTAAGTCTGTAACAGTACGAAACGGGTTTGGTATTGCATTTGGTCTCAGTGGATGTTCTTGAAAGCTCAATCACAAAAGGCTGTGAGCACAACAGCACATCCTCAACAACATCCGGCTGCGGGCGAACAGACACGAACGGGGCCGTCCGCACAAGATCCAGCGTGGAGTAATCTAGCCAACGTTATTCGATCTCTCTCACAGATCTACCAAAAATTGCTACTGTAGACATTCAGCGCCTGCCTAGAGTCCTCACTGAGCTCCTTATTCACGGCTTCAAAACCTTGCACATGTAGAACCTGACCACCTTTTCGTATCTCAATGGCGAAATACAAAGATATCAACCCTGATAGGAAGCGGTAAACAAGCCCAATCTTCAACAAACCCATCACCGCTAATCGAATACACGAGTCAGAAAAGAAAACGTTATAGCATGAAGTCGAGGATGAAACCAGGCTCCTGCCAGCTTGTGTCGACTTAGACAACGATGAAATTGAAGCTTCGCCCATCTCAAAGCTAACAGAGCCTCTACGCCCACGCAAATGCAGCCCAAAAATCGCAAGATAGCGATTGAGCAAACGAACTCGGTACTATGTGTGAAGATGGAATGGAGCCTCATGAAAATGGAAGGGTTCTACGCGTCCTTGACAACAGTTGAGCGAATCAGCTTCAAGTCTTTGAAGGATAAAGAAATGACAGAGCGAACATCGAGGACGTGACAAAACCGCAGTATAGTCAAGCTTCTCGAAGACATTCTCGATCGTCTCCACTACTTCGTACTTGTGCATATCCGACCCGAGGTCGAGCACTTGCTCCGTTTCCAAATCGGTATATGTCACAGACTCGGCAAGACAGGGGCCGAAGCTTGACTCTTTCATGACGATGCTAGAGACCAACACCATGTGAAAGGCAAATAGTCTTGGGCTGGTGATGTTCCCCAGATTTTCTAAACCTGGACTAGCGCTGATCGTGAACCTCGGCGACTGTCACATGTGCCACTTGCAACAGTTGGGGAAGCGCAAGTCGACCATCTTACTATGAACTTATTAATATTTTAGAGGGCTCCTTCGCATTCCCTCCTCTGCATCAGAAATCCGCCGCACAGAGTATTTGGTAAAGCCTTAACATCTGCCAGATCTCTCCGAATTGTCCAGATACCCACACTCGAACGTCCACGATGTCTCTCAAGAACGGTAGTTCAGACAGTCTTCAACGATTTGCCTGCACTTACTAATTCAATGCTCTAGATGCTTTCCCCGCCTCCGAGGCTTTCGACGCTATCAATACTGCACTCACATCCTCCGACGCTGAACGAAAAGATGCGATTAAGAAAGGTGGCGCCGTTTTCGCTTTTACTCTCAAGAACAAGGCTGGTCAGACGGAGAGCTGGCACATTGATCTCAAGGAGAAAGGCGAGGCTGGAAAGGGCCTTGGAACGAAGCCTACAGGTACGTTTTGCCCAGACCACTACCAAAACTCTCTATCTGTCAATGTAGGGTGGTGGCTAACATCAATTGCCAACGTAGTCACGCTTGCTCTCTCCGATGAAGACTTCGGAAAGCTGGTTGCTGGAAAGGCGAACGCACAACGGTTATTTATGTCCGGAAAGCTGAAGGTCAAGGGCGATGTAATGAAAGCCACCCGATTGGATCCAATTTTGAAAAGTGCGCAAACAGTTAAATCAAAGCTGTAATAGGCGCACATACATGATGGTAGGGCAATAGCTGGTTCGTCCCTGTATTATAGTTGAGGGCTCTTGAATACTAAAGTCTTTCCCCTTGTATTTCCTTTTGTGTCATCAGTGCGTCCAACTCTGCGATTCATGTTTCAAATCCTGTTATTTAAAGGTAATAGCTGAATTATAGGTGACTGTCCCTGGTTCACTGTGGAGAAGACCGAGTGGCATCCAACTCCCCCGAGGAAGTGTGTAACAAGAACGAATCCTTTCTCTCTCTCTGCAATTCAACATAAGGATTCATACAGAGAACGAGTTTAATTAAAGTAATCATTTGACTGAGGTTACAAAGGGTACCCTCAAATTGTGTTCACAATGTAATGCCCACCTACTTCAAAGTCCCACGGGGACTTCAGATTCAGTTCTTCTTGATGAGAAAGAGCTAATTTCCAACAGTTGTACCGCTACACAATCTTCCATTCCCAGCAAAGCAGGACATTACTTAGGTGCAACAGTCTTCGGGATGAGCAAGTGATATTTAAATCGGTGCCGTTGATTTGTAGCGCTTTGAGCGTTTCTTATGCACTCAGAAAGGGCAAAACCACCATAAATCAACCACTGGATCATCCTCGAACTCAAATAGCATTATTGCAATGGTCTCATCTCAGCGAGTATGGTGCTGATACGATGGCTCTGGTCATTAAACGGGAAGTGTCTTAAAGAAAGCTTCAGGTAATTACGTGTATTCCTGTCGAGGGTGAGGGCGGTCAGTTCGCTACTTCCTGAACAGGAAGAACATCAACAAGCGAGCCTCCTACCTTTCTGACTTGATCTCGACCACGCTTCTTGCATTTTACAATACCATTCCACACGTCCCCTTTCTCGCCCAAACCTCTTGTGTTCTCTATATCTACAGCCGCCGAGCCAGCGTCTTTTATTTTCCGTGTTCTCAATACATACAGCGGCCAAACTGTAGTCTCTTCTCACTTCTCCTTTCTTCCCCGAATCTTGCGCGTGCTCTACGCACACATTGGTCAACCTATCGTTACGATGCCTCAAGGACGGACAAAGGAAGACAGCAAGGCGAAGAGGAAGGCCCAGTTTCTCGATGCGCAGGCCTCTTTACCTCTAGAACAGCGTTTGGGTCATCCCGATCGAGACTGGGAGGAGTTTGTCTATCGCCAGTGGAGCCTTTCCCATGAAGCATCAATCCTCACAACGAAAGAGTAAGTCTTTGAATTGGTGGCACGAATTCCTACTAGCTATACCTGTTCTAACACTTCTGTGCAGGGGCTCTGGGGACTTTCTTACCGACCCTGACTACACTGTTGGCCTTACACCGGACGAAGCTGCTCAGTACTTCCAGAAGAACGGCAAGTCAGCAACTACCGCATTACTTCGGAAATGGCTAGAGTGCGAGGCATTTCGGAGACCTGGCAGGAAAAGAGGCGCGAAGCTTCATGCCAGCACCCTACATGTCCACCTCAAAAAGCTCTCCTTGCTCTTCACAAGGGCGCAAAACCCAATGGACGAGGGAATCAGAAATGGCTTACATGTGTGGATCGATGTCTCGTTGGTACCTAGAGGCCTGTTGTCAACCGAGATTCAGCTGAAGCAAACTGCGATGCCAGCTGATCTGGCTCTGCTTCGCGAAACCTTGTTTCAAACAGATTACCTATCTACATTTGCAGATTGCCGGTCTCCTCTACAATCGCAATGTTTCTTTCCCTTGTCGTCGACTGCTCGGGTCGAGTTGGAGAGCTCATTGCCCCATCCAGCAAGAAAAGTGACCCCAGCAAGCATCTGAAATGGTCACAGATCGAGTTATTTGCATTCCCTACACCTAATGGGGTTACAGTCCGAGCTAATGTTACATTTGATGATTTGAAGAACCCAATAAACGATCCAAGCAAACCATACAAGATCATTCCCCTGCGTCCGCTTCCCATCAGCCTTGCAGGCGAAGACTCACTCAGAATGCTGCTTGTGACTGGGCTCATAGATGGTGTATTTGAGGATCTGACCAGTTGGGATGACATTCAAAAGCTACGCCCCGGACCAAATGGCAGTCATATCAGGTTGAAGCAGGATGCTCTTCATTTACCTGTAAGTCCGCAGCTGAATCTCTTCCCTAATCGATGCTACCGATTTTAACTACTATTCAGGTGTTTCGGCTCGTGAAAAATCAAGTCACCCAGGAACCTCTTCGGTATCATTGGATTGCTACTGAACTTACGCGCATTAGTCGCCATCTTGGCCTGAAAAACCATCTCGTCTGTACAACTCTTGGAAGAGGCGCTGCCTACCTCCTCGCTATGAACACCACCAAGGAAGAACGATGTGCGCGCATGGGTCACAGCGAGCATGATACCACTTCTCGCACTATCGCAATGATATTTCAACATTTGATTTCCAGGCGATTGTACATGGCGTTCAAGCTGAGGATATGACCCCTCCATTCTTCAATTACATTAGACAGGGCATTGAATGCTCCAAGACGGCTTTCGAAGAAGGGTTACGAAGAGATGTTCCGTGATCCTCACCTCGAAGCTCTTCGAGAAAAGAGCCTCAATCTGCTGGATGTAGTCCTCGAAAATCATGACTCAACTCAGAATGCTAAGAAAATCGGTAGCCCCGATTTCAGCATCTACAAAGCAACTGAGAAAGCCTACGCTTCGGCCCATGGTCAGTACATTAAGCTTGCTTTTGCGCGAGAACTGAAAGAATTCTTTCAACAGAATCCTCCCGTTAAAGATGCACTACGCGGGGCTTCTGACGATGCGTTCAATCCAGAACCTAATGAAACCAGTCCAAGCACATCCGACGAGATGATCATGCCAGACCTCGACGATAAGCAGGAGACCGCTGTAGCAAACAATGATCTCTCGATGATTGATCCTCGGATTCTCCACTCGATAGATGAGAGCCTTCAAAGCATCCTTGCCGCGCCCGAGACTGAAATGCCTGACACTCCTATTGCAGATGACGCCAACACTCTCTATGCCCTTGCGAATGTAGGCCTCCTTACCCAGATTCGCCAGACCAAACGAAGTAAGACTGTGACAATGGCTGTCACCGTCTTGGATGCCGTCTCTGATGAGTTACTGAAGGATGACATTTCCTTGACGGATTCCCAGCTGGCAAATCTTATGGTCACCAGCTTCAACAACATGTACCCAGCTGATAATTTTTTCCCTGGACACGAACCTTACCCAGGCGCAAACAAATGCCGCTTCTGTGAACAGGATTTTCTCGTGCCCAAAAACCACAATACGCGCGCGGTTCATTCATATTGGTGTGCCAAGAAAAGTCTCCAAGAGCAGATAATCAGTGCCGTCGATTTGGAGTCCGTACAGCCTGAGACTTGCTCGTAGGTTGGGAACGGCCCTAAAACCCAAGGAACAGTTTGCGGCGCAGTGATTGCAACATCTTCTGCGAACCATCTCAATCGTCATCGTAGAAGTGGTACTGGTTTGGAGTGTAGATTTGGGGACTGCGGGAAAGTAGACGACGGGGTTATATTTCAGAGCAGCGGAGAACTTATCACGCATTTTTTCAAAGAGCACAAGTTTCTCTGCACTCTTGGGGTAGGACATCGCAGAGCGGAGGTATTCGTGTGGTGGTGCTCAAGTTGTTTCGCGTGGATCAATGGCCATCAGGAGGATCTCATTCAACACGCGGAACGCCATATCCCTCTGATCAATGACATAGTCCATCACGAGGGTTATACTGGTTTGAAAGTCTACGACCTTAATTTCAGGCCCCTTTTCTGTCCGTTCTGCCTCCACGATGGTGCTCTTTCCGCAACAATTCGATTCAAGGACTTCTGTTGCACGGGTCCAGTTGGCTATGCTCAGCATGTCCTTGCTCACATTAAAGCTCTGAGTGATGAGAAATCAATATGTCCAGCTTCCATCTCCGAAGCTGGTGGAATTATGTCCAATTGCTCGTGCTTAGAACCCATGGATGCCAAGCAACTCCAAGTTCACCTGGAAGAACAGCACGAGCTTGAGTTATCGGGAAAAGAGAAGATGCGCGATGAGGCCGAGACTGATGCAGCCATGGAGGTTCCCACCAAAAAACCTAAGAACAAAAACATCGGCCGTCGTATTGCATTGGAACCAAAATCGGTAAATGCAAAGATCAGCAAAGATATTAAGACCGGAAGGAAGGCTTTGGCGAGTGTTGAGTAAATCGGTAGCACCGGTTCATGAGATGTTGCAGTAGGGTTGTGTCAGTACGACGAAATTTTGCTAGAGCTGTGGGTTGCTATCCATATCAGAGATGAATAGAGAATAGTGTGACGAAAGCTTGCAGATTTTACTGGAGGGACGATATTAAGAACCATTAGCTGTACCATACTAGACATTAGCTTCATAAATACCCGAGATGTACATAGCTAAACATTGGAGCTTATTTTCACAATTGAAATCTGTCATAGAAATTGCAGAACCCCATTGAGAGTGGACACTGGATACCCGTTGCAGGTAGATTCTATGAAACATGGAGCTTCTATTTATGAAATTCTAGTACCACATAGAAGACACTCCAAGATTCCTCAAACAGATGATTGTATTTATTATACATAATTAGCCTTAAACTATACAATACAACTTAGACCCCTATCTCCTCATTCACTCCAGCGTCGTTGCCAAATCGGGAAGCATAGCACACGTGACCACGCCTAACGCAGAACCCTGCTTACCTGCGTCTCCGTCACTTTTCCCTCCTTCAACGCGCCCGAAACTCGACGCTGCACCAACCTTGACTTCGACTCGACTTCACCTTCCCATCCTCCCGCGAACGCTCTCTTCCGCTGCTCCCGGCATGGGTGACAATTAACACCTTGTGTTCTCGATCGACGGTTGATGCGCAGAGGAATCGCCTCGCCATTTCGAGTCCTATTCACATAGTCTTTACACCATATTGCGACAACAAATCGCGGCGTAACATACGCTGTAGTTTTCCCGCCGGCACGAATCTGTCGCGCGAGGATCCAACTTACATAGCCTTCTGTGGGAAACGTCGCGTTAGTCCTGAACGGCGATGGACAACACAGGGCCACCTCGCGCCAATGCCGCGCAGCTCGCGGCTAGAAAGATCAAGGAGAAGCCCAAAGCAAAGAGAACAGGGTCCATGAGACCTGATTTGAGTAATGCTGCTCCTCAGTGGGCGGCGCCACAAGCTCAGCCAGGTGAAGGGCTTTTTGGAGGAAGTGTGAATGCGCCGGGAACATTCAATTTCTCTGGACCAGCAGCTGCACCTTCTTTCCCGCCCTCCACTTTTGGCAACAATACATTTGGCGGCAACAGCAACAATATGTTTGGTGGAATGAGTAATGGTCAATCGCAGAATGGTTTGGACCAGGAATCCGACCGATCGATAGACGACCGACCGTCCAAGAAACCCTTTGGAGGATTCGCACCTTCTGGGGGCCAGCCAAATAATAACAGCTTTCAGATATCGAATACCTTCGGACAGACCTCATTAACACCTCCAAACTTATTTGGATCTCCGACTCCGTCACAGGGAGGAAACAATAATTTCTTTGGAGGCGCGCCGCCCACCCCATCTGGCCCAAGCTTTTCGACAACAGCTCCAGCACAGGGTCAATCCAACGCTCCATTCACTTTTGGCGCATCGGCTTCTCAGCCCCCTCAAGCACCAAGTATCAACTTCGGATCTAGCAATTCAGAGAAGCCAGCGAGCATCAACTTTAGCTCCAGCTCAACAACAGACAAACCTGCTAGTAATATCTTCAATTTTGGTCAGACGTCTTCGCAACCACCGCAGTCTTTGGCGCCGACCACTTCAATTTTCAACACAGGAGCCACAAGCTCGGATCCAAAACCTCAGAACTCACCTTTCTCTTTTGGGCAAACTCCAAAACCAGCACCAAACTCCGGTATAAACTTTGGGTCCACTCCAGCTGTTGAAAAGCCGGCGACTGATTTGTTCGGGAAATCTGAGGCACCAGCTACTGCTCCATCACCAAGCCTCTTTGCATCCAGCACACCTGGAAGTCCAAATCCCCAAACTTCAAGCCTCTTTGCATCCAGCACAACTAGTGGCTCGCAGCCACAGACCTCAGATCTCTTTAAATCTAGCGCGCCTAGTAGTCCAAAGCCTCAATCTTCAACCCTATTCGGCAACACACAGCCGGCGGATCAGCCGGCGAAGAGTATCTTTGCAGGCCAGGCTCAGAAATCCACTGAGGGTACGAACAATCTGTTCGCCCAAATACCCAAACCTGCGCAAAACCCGAGCAATATATTTGGCGGTTTGAACCAGGCGCCACCAGCTTCGCCGATGTCTGGCGAACAGAAGTCTCAACCGGCACCCAGCCTCTTTGACTTCAATAAGCCAGCTCAGCCGAGCAGTATTTTTGCCAGCCCTAAACCACAGCCCGAACAGGGTAGCAATATATTTGCAAATGCCGCATCGACGAAAGATCTGTTCACCAGGCCAAATAAGTCCCTCGATCAAAATGCAGCTCAACCAACCCAGAACGGTGTCGAGAAAGACAGACAAGTCTCTCCAGAGAAGTCATCCGCAACCACGAGTGATTTGTTCAGAAATCTGAACAAGCCATTGGGCCAACCCGCAACAGAGCCAAAACTCAACGGTGTTGGAAGTACCCCGGATCTTACGCCAGGAAAATCCTCCTCTTCTGACGGTAATATCTTCGGCACCCCCAAGGCTCTTGACCAACCCACAGTTCCGCCTCCAACTTCAGAGCAGAATCAGGTGACTAAATTCCAGCAAAGTCCCTCAAAATTGCAACCACCTCAGGGGATCAACTGGGCTAAAGTCGATTGGGAAAAATTCGCTGGCTTCACCATGGAGTCCCACAACAAGCGAAACCCGAAGATCCGTTCGTTATCCTACGATATCCCACCTGTAAGTGCACCCACATCGCCGCTAGACACTCGTACGATAGCTGACTCTGCTCAGTTCAAGGAACCGCAATCCAACATGCCTTTTACGCCCGAGGTTGTCTCATTGATGGATTCGATCTCAAGTAGCGAGGTCTCAGAAAAATTCAAACCTTACGAGCTTCTTGCACCTTCAATACCCGGAACTGCACCCTCAATGACTAGTGAAGGAGGAAATTTGATTCACGACACTCGCGGAGATTTCAAAGATTACCCTAAGCTATTCCCTGGACTCAACTATGCCAAAACATTTCCCATAGCATTGATGGCAAGCATGGTCCCTGAGAACTTTGCTCCGGAGCTACGCATTGAGTTTTATGTCGCCTATCGGATGAAAATCCTGAACAATGAATTGAGGAAGTACTTTGAGACTGTCTCTGTTACGACGAATATTCTCCCGGCGATTATGTTCTACCAGGTCCAACGCACGTCTATTCTGCGACGAGGCACTGTGGAATACACAGAGGAACTGCGCAGACTTGGGGTTGAACCACAAATGATCGAATCCAATGGCAGCGGTAAAGGGAAACGCGTTTTTGACGATGAGAATCAAGAAAACGAGCCCCCTTCCAAGCGCACCAAGCAAGTTGGGTTCCCAGCCGGAACCCAGCCAATGAATGCGCAGACAAACAGTGCTTCTCTAAGCCCATCTCATCCCTCTCAGCCGTATCTCAACGGTAGTGTGAATGCTACTTCTTCGATACAATTTTCACAGCCTTCTGCTCTACAGCCAGGTGTTTCCGCGTCTCCATCCAAAGGAAAGAGAAAGGGCGATGACTTGCATCAGGATATGCCTCAGCCGAAGAGAAACACACCTTTGAAGGACATGCAATCGTTGAATGGCAAAAGGGGTGGATCAAATACATCAAAAATGTTCGAGAGCATAGTCGATAACCCGTCGAAATCAAGCACCCCGACAAGACCTACCATAGAGAGGAAGACTATCGCCTCTCCAACAAAGACAGTGGATGATTCGTCACGACCCAATCCATTTGGAAATCTCCCTGTTCCGAAATCGCCAACGAAGGCCGCCTCTCCATCATTAGGCAATATATCAGCACCAAGTTCCATCTCTAGTCCTACTAAATCAACCACGACAAATCCCTTCGCAGTATCTACAGCTTCTACAAATCCGTTTGCGCCAAAACCATCCTCCAGTCCCAGTAAAGCACCGTCCTCGAACCTGCTTGGAGCTTCTTCTGCCACACCCAACTCGACCGCACAAAAGCCATCACCTATCAAACCTCCCGTATTCGGCAGTGGTGCTATCGATTTCGGCACTCAATTTTCTCAGAAAGCCTCAAAAGACAAGGAGGACAATGAGAAGAAGCTGATGAAAGACGCGAAGGATGATGAGTGGGATTCTGAAGAAGAAGATGAAGCAACATGGGAGGCAAATTACAAGGCGAAACGTGCCGCAGAGCTCAAGAAGCTGGAAGATGAAGCGAAGAGCAAGCGTGTCACCTTTGTACCAAAGATTGGAGGACCCGATCAGGAGTCCGATGCCAACAGCAATTCTCAGACGACGCCAGCAAAGTCGGGGGAGAAGTCCTTTTTATCAGCGCCCATGTTTGGCCAAAAGCCAGCACAAAGCTCCAGCAGTGGTGCATTCAGTCCCGGTTCTATGAATGGTTCGCGAGCATCGAGTACAGGACCAATCTCAAGTTCTACAGGATCAGTCCTCGATGGTCACACCCCTGGCAAAGCTGTAAACTTTGACGCTAGTAATCTATTCGCGAAATTCGCGACGCCAACGCCCTCAGATAGTGGGAAAGACGATGATGCGCATGATGCCAGTGAAGAAGAAGATGGAGCGGAGAGCGACTCAGAGAACAAGGACCCGAATTATCAACCCGGAGATGAAAGCAACAGCGGACCTGGCACACCTGCATCGGAGACTGGCGCGGGAATAGCCTCAGCGAAGAAACCATCAACTGCGTTCACTTTTGGGCAGCCGAAGTCGGAAGGAGCAGTCGGTAATGGCCCCCCTTCGGGTACCCAGGGCGGTCTTTTTGACCGGATCAAGACTGCCGATGGAAAGCCCGTTCAATTCCATTCCTCTGAGGAGAAGGAGAATACTCAACCGAGTGCAACGAGTAGTGTTCCGGCTGGAAATAGGCTTTTCAGTCTCGGCAAATCTCCCAGCACGCCCGCCGACCAGACATGGAAGCCAGATAGCCCAATCAAGTTCGGTTCTACCCCGAACGGAGATGCTAAGTTCGACGCTCCATCTCTCAGCGTCACGGCGGCTACCCCCACCAAGTCTCCGGCCCCATTTAGCAGTATGTTCGGAAACACTAAAGATTCCAAATCTTCGTCTACAGATCCGACTGGCACTACTCCAGGTCCTTTCTCTGGTCTCCTTGGAAGCACAAACCCCCCCAAAGCTAGTGTAGGCTTTGCCTTCGGGACGTCGAGTACCACTTCTTCGCTATTTCCCTCTGCCGCCGTATCTGCTAGTACTTCTCGTGCTACGACCCCAGGAGCAACCACCGATGGAGATAGTGGCGTGGAGGCCGACCCTGATGTCGAACATCATGAGCAACTTGATCTCACATCTGGTGGACCTGGCGAAGAAGATGAGGATGTCTTGCACGAAGTTCGGGCGAAGGCACTTCGATATGAATCAGTGAAGAAGGACGAGGACAAAATTTGGGTATCGAAGGGAGTAGGTCCTTTGAGAGTTCTGAAGAACAGGGATACTAAGGCAACGCGAATCCTTCTACGTGGCGATCCCACCGGCAAGATTGTCATCAACAAGGCCCTTATTCCCAGTTTCAAGTACGAGTCGAATGCTAAGACTCTCAAGATCTTGACGGCGGGTGATAGCGGAGCGGGTTTGGAGACCTGGATGTTGCAGGTGAAGACACCAGAGTCTGCAGAGGCTTTGGCGAAAGTTTTAGAGTCGAACAAGACCTCAGCCTGAATAGACTCGGCCTTTAATACGTATCCGCCACATGGCTTTAGTCCATTCACGCCTCGGTCCGATATCTTGATCAACATAGTGTGATGTCTCTGTATTGAAGCGCAGTGGAGGACAATGGAAGAACATGGGGGAGAGTAGTTTGTTGGGAAAGTCATGGCCATGGTTACTATTTCATGTTTTTTCTTTTAGCAAAAAAGACGCATTATGGATGGGTGATTTTCGCGGCATGGGTTTGGCGTTGCCTTGAATTATGCATGCATAGCGATACAGTCCTCGTTGAAGGTTGATAGATACGAGGCAGTGAGGGTACTTAGACTTTGTAATGGATGACAGTTAGTACATAAATGCATTGAGAAGCAGACATATTTGAACCCTATCTATCGTGAATGTGCATTGAGTTCTTTGGTTGGAGTTGAAGATGTCAATTTCGATGTCTACAGTTGTGTATATGCTTTTTGAATCCTCCAGGTGATATCAGACATTCGCCCGGTTGCACAAGGCAAGCTCAATCTTGTGAGAGCATCGGTACAACTTCTATTAATTCATACAGTGAAGTTCCAGAATTATCGAGTATGCCGTATATAATATCGAATGGGCTTGATTCTTTAACCTATCCTGCGAATTCCCCACTCCTCCCATCTACAGCATGCTCTTCGGCATATTCTTCAACGCTTGCCTGACCCCCAAATCACCCAGAACTTCCTCGGCGCCACCCAAAATAGCATCAAACTTATACGTGCGGTGGAACATCTCAATCGTAGAGCCCATCCCAGTTCTCGTTAGTGCCCTGCCACCGAAAATCTGTACCGCTTCGTCGGCGATTTCGTGAGCTGAGCGAGTAGCGAACATCTTCAGGAGACCGATTGGGCCGGCGAGGTGCTGTGATTGTTGGGAGTAAGGCATGAGGGTCATTTGGTAGGTGATGTTTTCGAGCCAGGCTTGGTTTGCTTCGACGTGGGAGATCATTTTTGCGAGCCTATGAAGGATATCAGCATTGCGTACGAGTTTGGATACCCAAGGGTAAACTTACTTTTGACGGATGACTGGCTGCTCGATGAGTTTCTTTCCGAAGACTATTCTTTGGTTGCTCCACTTCAAGCATTCTTCTGTTACGAGACGGCTCATGCGGATTACAGCACAGCACATCATCCAACGCTCGTGGTTGAAGTTTGCAAGAATGACATATATGCCCTTGTTCTCCTGGCCGAGGAGATTTTCAACGGGAACCTTGACGCTGTTTCCAATTAGCATGTGCAATTGCAGAGGACTTAGTTTCTTACTTATCAAAGGTAATAAAAGTCGTTCCAGCGGCGGCGGAGTAAGAAGTTTTGATGGCACTGGTCTCAAGCCCCTCTTGTCTTTCAATCAACAGCACACTAAGTCCCTTGTCGGTGCGGACACCGGTGACAAAGTAATCACAGAATACGCCGTTAGTGATCCATTTCTTCGTTCCGTTCACGATATAGTGTTTTCCATCAGGTGTTTTCGTAGCGGTCGTTCTGATTCCAGCAACATCGGAGCCCGCGAAAGCTTCGGTAATGGCAAGACAGATCTTCTTCTTCCCAGAGAAAACTTCATCTGCAATCTTCTTCTTCCAGGCTTCGTCGTTCGCAAATTGTAAAACGGCTGATAAGGAAATTGTCATTCTGAAATATCGTGAGCCAAACGCAGTCCAGCTTGGAAACAAGCCTTTTCCCAGGTGGAAAAGGGGGATTTTGCATCGTTTCAACTTACCCAGCCATATTTCCGTCTTGGAAACCTCTTGCATTCGCTCGAACCAATTCCTGTGTAGCAACCAAATCGTGGAAGTAGTCGAATTCCTCCCCTTTGACAGCACCATCCATCAGATTGACACCGTGCATGTGCTTTCCCGGACCCAGCCGCATGTGAAGAACACCTTTCTCGGCCATTTTGTCAATCAGTTGTTGTGGGATAAGTTTCCCCTCGGTCTCGCATTCCTGAGCCACTGGATAGACCTCAGTGTCCACAAAAACTCGCAATGCCTTCTGCAATCTCCGATGGCTCTCTTTGTAATACGGGCTTTTGAATTGCGGGGTAAGCCATGTTGGCTCACCATATGGAACCAAACTCAGATCTCCGGGTTTGTGCTCAATGACCTTGGACTTCTCGCCTTGGATGGTACCAATACAGAGGCTCGAGTACTTCTGTAGGACTTCTTGTCGATGGAGATTGTAGAAAGCCTCCGTGGCATCGGTACCTGCGACTTGCTTCAAAACAGATTCCCCCCCAGGGTGTGCATCTACGAAATCCGTAACATCATAGACCTTCGAATCGATGATGAACCAGAGACTGTCTTCTGTGGTGTTCTTTGCGACTTCGTCGCGGGAGAATGTCTTTTGAGCCATATTTGCCTCGAATATATGGAAAAGAAGGTATACACAGGAGAAAAGAATGACCGGACTTCGCGGGTTTGGCAATGAAGAAGAGAAAATTACTTTACCTGTCTAGATGTGGAATGTGGCGTGGAAGTGGAAGTGTGGATGTTGTATCCGGGGTAGCTTAGCCCGCCCGAGATGAGTGAACGAGCCGAGGTTCCTCTACACCCGGCCGCCGGCCAATCCCCACGTGGGAATTACATACCTCGACAAACTAACAAAGCGGCACTGCAGTAATTTTGTAGACAATCAGAAAAAATAGCCATCTTCAAGATTCACTATCTCCTTGCGAATGTCCCATCCAGTGTGAGACGAGCAGAGAGGATACAGTGAAATTCGGGATTCACTTTATATTTCAGAATGTCTCATCCAGCCCTCGCCCAGTGTTCCGTGGCCGCTTTGTGTGTCCAGTGGGAACATACTCCTGTTTCGGACACCAAAGAAACACCAACATCAATATCACCGTCGCGTTATACGACCAACATGGTCAACATGCTCCTCAAGTCTACCAACATGTACTGTACCGATTGCGCCAGCCTTCGATCGGCAATATGAAGACCAAGCAACCAGTCTAACCCCGGCGCAAAGGGCACTCTCGCAACGTGTACCGTAAAGTTTGGCGTACCCGTCCGTGGGCATCTCAATTTTTGCGGTAGAGTCTTTTTAGTAAGTGGAAAATGGTATGAGTGGTTCAGTGCACTCGATCGTCTCACTCCTTGTGAGGAATTGACATTCAAGCCGAATATAGTAAGTGAGGCGGTCATTGTTTACGGTATATCTGATGGAATTATGAGCTTGGGTTGAAGGGCTCATTTTGGAGAGATGTTCAAGTCAAGTGACTGTAATCTTGAATGGAAATCTGTTATACAAGCGTCCGGCACAAATCTACTGTACAATTGCTTCCGCCCTTCCGCCCTCCTTCTCTTCTGCCGTCCTTGCGCCACAATGCCGTCCGCCCTTCAACCCAAACGCCGAGCTCGAATGCACGCTTTCCTTCCTAGTCGCCTGTTTCGACATTCTATGTTTCATACTCGTTCCTGTAGGAAATTAGACCTGCGCGATCAAGATAGAAGTAGGCATTGCAGAGTACAGCTTGTCATGCTATCCCACCTTGAGTGGCGCTTTTCAGTCAAGAAATCCGAACGAGGTGCGCAAGGCACGTGATCGTTCATTTCTCATTGTACCAAACTGCGCGAAGAACTGAGGTAATGGTTTGCCTTTGACCATTCTCTCAGTTCCACACTCAAGATGGGATATTCTGCTTCTGCTTGTTACCGGCTGGACGACTCACTTGGTCTTGCGAAGCACACGTGATGAGATATAACCAGTCCTTCGGTCTTATCGACCTAGCCTTGGGAAAATTAGCTCTCTGGAACCAGAGATGGTTCAGAACAATCATACCATGGGTCATCGGGGTTTGGCTTTGGGTTTGGCTTTGGGTTTGGCTTCTGGGCACCCTTGTTCTCACTTCGGCGACGAGATAGGAGCGCCATGTTGTATAAGGTCATGTGATGCCTTTTGAAGTATCAATGTTTTTTTATTGTATACCACAACAAATGTCTCACCTTGACAAGAGGCGAGAGGACCTTCTTATACACACGAGTCCTGTTCAATACCGAGAGCTGCTGTCTCGGTGAAGCAATACTCAGCATTCTGCCCGTTTTGCACTTTCGCAAGGATCAAAAGGGCGGATTGCTCTTCGTCCCCTTTTGTTTGGCAACACGCGAATGATACTGGCCTTTCATTGCCTCACTCTCCGCCTGCCTGTTTTCCCTCGATAATATGGCGCAAGTTTCCTTTCCAAGCCTTTCCAAGGCTCTGCGTTAAATTATGATCATTTCACCCAGCTGGGTTGCACGACGCAGATGCGTATCCTCGGTGTCGTCGGTGTGTCGAAGCAACGCAGCGTCGAGTTAGAGCAAAAGCGGAGCTAAAAACAGGATGCGCCGAGTCAGAAGACAGCCAGCGTCGGTGAATGCCTGCACCAGCTAACCGAGCGAACCGAGCTAACCAAATACAGCCACCTCCAATCGTTATGGGACATCAGGCGGACAGCCGAGCACAGCACAAGCACAGCACAGCACTGGACAGGCGGATACGGGAATGAATTTGCACAAAAACTCTTCGGCGAGAAGCCCGTGGAACCGCCCAACCACAGACATGCTCAGCCCCGGCAACCTCACGCAGTTGCGCGTTGTCGTGTTGCCTGAGCCCTGTGGGATTGGGAGATTGGGCAGCATCCGCAATCCCTCGGATCTCCCAACTCTCTCAAAGAAGACATCATGGAAAAGCCAGGCCGTCATCGCGAATGTGACCGCGATGACAACAAAAACACTCGCCTGCTGTTGCCCTGGAGTGATAATCTGATGAGCTGGGATGGCGTTGATTATCGTCCGGCGGAGAATAGCCCTTCCTGGAGAACTCCCTCTATGACTTCTGGGTCATCCCGGCCGTCCACTTTGAACATCACACTCGAATCTGAGACAACACGGGATCATACACAAGAAGGAAACATTGATCCATCTATAGCACACATTGCATCTGGTGCTGAGTCAGAATCGGGAAGCACTGAAACGTCGAGCTCTGAAAGACTACGCTCAAATAGCGACGATTTCTTCCTCGAGCATGCTGCGGGATGCGGAGACAGTTCCAGTGGCACCTCTGGATATACTGGGAGCGGCTCGTATCACAGCGACTATGAAGATGGCGAATCTGTCTCAGACGATGAGGCTGAATCGAGCGAGGAAGACAATAGTCGTACAATGATCATTTCTCGAATTTCCCCCCGCGACTCTCCACCTGCACCATATTCAATCCCTATTGCGGGTAGAGATTCCAATTACAGTTTTACCTCACACACAAACTATACAGAAAATGTCGCCCCATTGCACGAGGATATCAAAACTGACGGAGGGAATTTAGAATCATCGGCGGCGTCTGCAAATTCGAATACTCAGCATGAGAAGCGATACCGCAAGGCTGAGGAACCTGGAGAAGACGAGGATGAAGACGACGGAGGCGACGATGATGACAAGAGGAAGCCGAAAAGGATGAAAGGTAAGAACTTGTTCCATTCCTCTTCGGTCCAGAGTGCGGGGATGCTATCGATGGAGATATTGGAGTCTCCTCAGTCCTTCTCTAGAGGCTAGGCGTGCAGATTGAGACGCATCCTTACTCTGACAAATGATCTTAGCTATCTATTTGATTCATCTTGAGCCCTGTAGAAATTACATTGTTCAGGGGCTAATGGGTATTCTATATAGGTAATGATGAGGTTGACAGGGCCGAGCCAACTACTCGCCTTGCATGTCCTTTCCACAAGAAAGACCCAAATAAATACAACGTCCAATTCGATGAAGCTGGTGACGATACATCGGACAAAAACAAGAAGACTGAATACCGTCCGTGTGCGGGGCCAGGCTTCAAAAATATTCAACGTCTAAAGTAGAAACCCTCCTGCAGAGTGAGAATGACAATCTAATGATACTTCAGGGAGCACCTAAAGCGAAAACACTATCCCGTTCAATGCGATCGATGCTACCGGATATTTTCCGGCTCTCGGCCAACTGCCATTTCCGAATTGGAGAGGCATCGCCAATTGTCTACACCGTGTGAACGTAAAGATTCCTCGTTAAAGGAAGGTATCAGTGATGCACAATGGGCACAGCTGGATAAAAAACCAAGCAGCAAAGATAGTGCCAGTTCTACAGTCGTTGAGAAGTGGAATCATATATGGGGCGTATTGTTTCCAGATACGCCTTTGCCGGCGACGCCTTGTGAGTCCAATCTTCCTTGCCGCCACCTAGAGTAGCCCATTTGGAGAGTTGAATTTCAATGTTTCCTTACACTCTAGCCTATGTTATGAATGAATCACCCTGCCATTTTTTTACATTAGCAGTCGTGATACAAGCTAATTAAGGTATGTAGGGTACGATTACCCCTCCCGAGAACTCACCCTTCCAAATGAAGAATCTCGCTCCTTTCTTGAACTCTTCAAAGGAATGCTAGACGAACAAGTTGGCCACCAAGATATTAAATTTACAGAAGATGCGGAAGACGTTATGAAGGCCCGAGTTGTTACGCTAGTTGGCAAGGCTTTCGCGACCTACTCAGCGTCGAACGAAAACTCATCAACGAACTCGACATCAACACGAAGTCTGAAGCATACTTATACGTCAGGAAGTGCAATTCAGCCGGTATTCTCCGTTACCAACAGTAGGCTCAATCGTGCTTCAGCAATGTCATCAACGAGTGCACCGTCGAGCGCAATATCAATGGATAGTCCTGAGTCAGTCGAGGGAATAAACCACTCACCCACCATATTAAACGTCTCGAATACTTTTGGAGGCCTTCAAGGGCAGGCCGTCCTCGTCGAATCGCCGATCCCGAGTTCAGATCTAGATATAGTCCCAGGGATCAAGCGTGTCTTCACTGGGCGTGAGGTGGTTGTCAATCGAAACCAGGCGAACGAAGGGCCAAGATCCGGGGATGGAAATGATGCGGCACAAAATCAGAGTAGGTGATGAAGCTTGGAGAAGAGGATCTAGACTTCTCTTTCTGGAGCAAATTAGGTAGTTTCTGCAAAAGTAAAGCTAGTTGATCCTTTGTGAATCCTTTTGAGATGATTGGCCCTGTGATATACTGTAGTGCCCAATCAAAGTAGCATTTGAAGCATTGATCCGAATAAATAACTAACCATTTCCATTTTTGGGGAAGTCGTAAAATGTGCTTATTGATACAAATGACTCACTGTGTTGGTGGCACAGCCATGCTTGCAGTTCGAAGGAGTCGACCCCTTATCGCCTGCCTATTGCGTCGCAATCAGCGAGACCCCGCTGTGGGGAAGCCAAAGTATATATTTTGAAGCCGGGCCAAGTACATATAGCTAGCTTCCCGCAACTTTGACCAAGAGTGGGATATAGAGCCGTTTCTTTGTAGAGGTTGATATGTGTTTCCTCAAGAAATTTCTATAAAACAGAAACTCGTAAATCAAAGTTTAGAAAGCTCGAACCTACGGCGTCTTACGATTTTCCACAAGCTACCTCGGTACCACGAGTCTCGCGATCTCGACAATGCAAGCTCGGATCAAGAACATAAATTGGCCCTCTGAGATCACAGAGGAAGATTGGTCTGTTATCAAAGAAGACATCCCTAGCATAGAGGAGCCCTTCATCACCAAATACGTGTCTGGACGTGAGGCCCTGATTGCAGAAGAGAAGAAGCAACGCAGCGGTACGCCTCTGCCCCTCCTCATGACCTACCTCCTAATGTTCCTTCCCAGACCATGCATTCCGTCAATCCCTGTCTCCTCTCGCCCGCGAAGCCTGCGATATCGTCTCCCGTATCCGTGCCGAAGAACAAGCCTCAACATGGACCTCCGAATTCGAAGACATCCTGGCGCAGAAGGCCGGCGCAAACGTGTATCCGGGTATGATGTTTAGCCTCGCCAAGGGGAGGATGGAGAGTACACGTTTGTGGCAGATTGTTAGGAAGATGCCGAAGGGCGCGCTCCTCCACGCACATATGGACGCCATGGTTGATTTTGATTACTTGTTTGATGTGCTGCTGGAGACCAAGGGCATGCATATTTATAGTGGGGAGCATTTAGGCAGTGGAAAGGCCAGGGAGGCGGCGTCATTCAAGTTCAGGTTTCAAAAGATTGATAGAGGTACGAGGATGAAAATGTCTCACGAAGTCTGGCTAATTTGGGATAGTGGGCGAGAAGTCTATTTGGAGTACTGAGTACATCCCGGATACGCCTGTTCTCCTTACCCAAGAAGCAGACTCCTTTCCTCAGGGTGGTAGGACTGGTTTCATTGCCTGGCTGAAAAGTCGGACAACTATCACTAACACGGAATCTATTGAGCATCACCATGGTGTTGATGCAGTCTGGAGAAAGTTTTCCTCTTGCTTCAGTATTCTCAATACTATCATCTTCTATGAGCCAATCTTCAGGCTTTTTATGAGGAGAATGATGAAGCAGCTGCTCGATGATGGTGTCAAGTGGGTTGATTTAAGACTGACCTTTGCCTTTAGATATTACCGAGACGGGAACGATGAGCCAGAAGACACTTTCGACAGAATGTTCTATGTCTTCGGAGAAGAGATTGAAACCTTCAAGGCCTCCGAGGAGGGCAAGGGTTTCTGGGGAGCAAGAATGATTTGGACAGGCCTGAGGGTTCTTGATACCAGAAAGATCATCGAGGACATGGATGCTTGTATCACAATTAAGATGGCATATCCTCATTTGGTCTCTGGATACGACTTGGTTGGGCAAGAGGACGCGGGTCGACCTTTAAAGGATGTTCTCCCTGAACTATTTTGGTTCAGGAAACAGTGCGCTCAAGAAGGGGTTGATATACCCTTCTTCTTCCACGTATTTATCCTCACTCTGTAGCCCAGACTTCTTGCTAACACTATCTAGGCTGGAGAATGTTTAGGCGATGGCAGTGATACAGACCAGAACCTGTTCGACGCTATCCTCTTAGGAACCCGGAGAATTGGCCACGGATTCTCCCTTTACAAGCATCCACTTCTCATCGACATGGTGAAGGAGAAGAGAATATTGGTAGAGAGCTGTCCCATCTCGAATGAAGTTCTCCGTCTATGTGCTTCGGTAATGTCTCACCCTTTGCCAGCACTCCTCGCTCGTGGAGTTGCTTGTTCGCTATGCAACGATGATCCAGCGATTCTCGGCCAGGATACAGCTGGCATGACTCATGATTTCTGGCAAGCTCTCCAGGGGTGGGATAATCTTGGTCTGGCTGGACTTGGCTCACTTGCTGAGAACAGCGTCCGCTGGGCAGCATTTGAAGACCAAACCCCTACAAAATGGGTTCAAGATATCAAGGATGCTACTTTGGGCAGTGGTGTGAGATCCGAGAGAATGAAGCAGTGGTCAGTTGAGTGGGAACAGTATTGTTTATGGATTGTTACGGAGTTTGGTGATGATGCAGAAAGCGTCAAAAATCTTTAGATGGAAAGGAAAGACTTGACTTAAGAAGTGGGTGTATAAAACGATGGCGTTCAACAGCGAGGAGTACGGGTGGTTACACTGCATGAAGCGCTGGCAGGCCTTCAAAAAGTCTAATCTCAACATTAGCATTGTTTGTTTTTTTTTTTTTTTT
>Ga0247778_1000099_pt1 | contig 147403 bp, 154 predicted proteins | sample UWRJL049202B5_FD_179939 | JGI IMG/M metagenome (GOLD analysis project Ga0247778, IMG submission 179939) | Plant litter microbial communities from Arlington Agricultural Research Station in Wisconsin, United States - UWRJ-L049-202B-5 | ecosystem: Environmental > Terrestrial > Plant litter >... | reverse complement strand
CTTGGTGGGGAAAACTAAGGGGAAGGGAAAGGGCTTCCACTTGGAGAAAAAGGGGGTTGAAAAAGATAAGAAAGGGGTGATTCAACATATGCCTCGAGTGGTTGCTTCCATTCCATACAATGACCCTCTCTCTAGAGGCAATTGAGCACTTTTCCCAGACGCCAAACACCATCCCCTACAGTTTCGAGCTCAAGCAAACAACATTCCCGTATCCAACTCATCAACCTTCGCCTTTCTCCCCCCACTAGTCCTCAACCCAAGCTCCCCCTTCTTCGCCAATCTCTCCACCCCCTGCTCAGCTCTCTTATTATACCTCCCCGCCTTCTTCAGTCGAATCTCACTCCTGACCTGGTTCGGACTCACAAACTCCTTATTCTCATAAATAATCGGCCCCCCAAAACTCCCCTCCTGAATCACAATAGGCGTCAACACGAACCTCGGCCCAATCTCCACCAACTTAATCTCCGTCTCTTTACCATCCGCATTCTTCTTCACTTTCGGCTTCGGATCTGTGGGATCGGATGAGGTGGTGATTTTTGAGTGTTCGGATTCAGAGATTTGGTAGTTGCGGATCCAGATCTTGCCGTCGGCAAGCGTGAAGCCCATTACGTGGTCGACGAAGGGCTTGGCTTTTCGTGCGCCTTTCGGGACGCCGAAGATGTGTAGGAAGAGCTCTTTTAGGACGCGGAGGTGGGGTTCTTTGTCGAAGGAGGCGTCGAAGGAGAGGATTGGGCGCGAGCCTTTGAGGCAGTTGCCTGTGAAGTGGAGCTCTTCCATTGTGTGGACTGGGAGATGTTAAGGAGTGTAAGCTGGGAAGGGGAAGGGGGATATACGGTTCTGCATGTGCATTTTTACGGTGGGGCCGTTGGGGGCTTTGCTCATCCATAGGTAGAGATCTTTGCCTTTGCGGGCTTCGAAGAAGAAGACGTTGTTGCAGTTGTAGAGTTCGGCAAGTTCGTTGAGCTGGTAGAGCTTGGATTTTGTGTCGAGCTTTGCATCTTTGCGGCTGTGGGGTAATAGGGAGGCAAGATCATTTAATAGATGTCGATGTCTTTTGCAGGCATATATTAGTATTATGCTTCTGTAGCTTGGTGGAGGGAGTTCTGGGAGGAGCTTCACCTATAGGTAATTCCCCTCGAAGACAGGATCAACACTCTTTGCTTATTTTTCTTGACTCCATTTGCTGGCCCGTCTTCTTTGTGACCATTGGTCTTCGACAACATCTTATGAACGGATGCCATTGCGTTGTGTGGATTTTATCGTCGTCGGCGCAAAAATGAGGGTTCGGAGCTCGAACTTTTTTGAATTTCTCGATATCAGAAGCCAATCTTAGCGCCGAATATTCCCCGCCTTGCTGCTTTCGCTCTAGCGGCCATTCACGGATAATATCAAATTTACATCTCTCTCTTCTTCCTGCATGTCATCTTATTTCGACTACAAAGCAAAATGCATTCTTGCTTAGAGTTGATATATCATCATTCAGCGTAATTCATCTGCAGCAAGATCCTCCAGAGACTCGGATATGTGGACACTTTGAACCTCTTGTGTCTTTTCACTCAGCGCTAACTACAGTTTACGTTCTCGCTCAACCCTTCTGAATACCTCTTTCGATCCCATGATTCCCACGTGCCTCTGAAAAGTCGATACAAACATTCCTTTGAAGCTCGGAATTGCGGCGAATTGACATCGGCACGTACCTTGATACGAAATACGTGGTGCCTGATCTGCTTACGAAGGCACGAAGGTTACGTAGTGGGGGTGGAGAATGGATTAAGGAACAGCCGGAAGCGATGAGACGAAACTGATCTAGGCAGCAATTGCACGACGGTCGCTATTTAGGTAGAGACGTAGAGACATTTGGATGGAAACAAAGTCTTGGCACATGATACAGATGCTAGGAGTATTAATCGACGTTCATTCAAGTAAGCAGCGCATAGTGATCGATCAAGGCACGAAAACCCAATCCCAAAAGCAGGACTACGACACCGTACATAGGAAACCAAATCAAAGGACAACGAAAACACAATCCTTGTAATGACTAGAAAAGAGACGAGTCTTGAGAATCGGATCCCTAAAAGCTATTAGACTGGGCCTCTAAGCGCAGTTGTTACAGCCTTGAACCTGAATTTCATGACTACCCGCATATGCTCCAGCCATGACATGTCATAGACGCCTCGCCTTGTATCAATCATCAACCAACCAGAATATGTCCGCTCAGCATAATTTGTGAAGAGAATTCCTTAACAGCATTTACCACCCTTTGCTGCGCCATCGTCTGCGGGCTTGCTGAGTGAGATGTTGGTTCCAGGATTAATGTTGGCTTGTGCACCTTCGCCGTTATCGAGGGCTTTTTGGGACACGATTCTATAGATTTCTGGGGGAATGTGGGTTAGCTAGCTGGACTTTGGTGCCGAGGGCCGATATGAAGAAAAGGGCTTGGATATGTATACCTGTGAGGATATTTTGGAAAGCAAGCTCGACATTGCTTGCATCAAGAGCGGACGTTTCAATAAAAGAAAGATTGTTCTCGCCTGCGAAACGGTATCAGCATTGAATCATCCCCATAAGCACAGTGTCTCGTACTTGCAAACTGCTTTGCCTCTTCTGTAGGAACAGCCCGCAGGTGTCTCAAATCGCTCTTGTTTCCCACCAGCATGATAACAATGTTCGAATCGGCGTGGTCCCTCAGTTCCTTAAGCCATCTTGTGACATTCTCGTAGGTCTGGTGCTTGCTGATATCGTATACGAGCAAGGCGCCGACGGCTCCTCTGTAGTAGGCGGATGTGATGGCACGATATCTTTCTTGCCCCGCAGTATCCCAGATCTGCGCCTTGATTGTCTTCGCATCTACCTGGATCGACCGGGTTGCGAATTCTACACCGATGGTGGACTTGGAGTCAAGGTTGAACTCATTGCGCGTGAATCGACTCAACAGGTTGGATTTACCGACGCCAGAGTCTCCGATCAGTACGACTGCGAGGGGTAGATGTCAGTACTCGGGGGCAGTCTGACACTGGACTGGGAATGAGAAAGGGGGGAGAGCGAGCAGGCATCGGCGGTGGGGTTCCAGCTTACCCTTGAACAGGAACTGGGTGGGCGGAAAAGGTTAGCAGAGACATCGCAGAGGAGATGAGGATATTTCACATACGTCGTATTCGTCATTCGCCATGGCTGTCTGTGTGTATTTTGCGTGGAGGTGAGAGGTCGGTTTGCTCAGGTTCAAAGTTCAAAGGGTGCACCAGGTGTCGCAGTCGCAATGGCAATGCAGCCGCCTTTGCCTTTGTCTTTAACGAAGGCCCGCACTTGTGGCTTGGCGGGCATGACAGGGGCTGAGGAGGGTCAAGGTCAAGGGATTCACCTTCTGCGAGTATTCACAGAAATGCACAAAACATCTTTGGAAAGTACAAGTTGCAAATGATTCCCGATAGATGATTCACAAGAACCAAAACAATACTCTGGGACTAAGACGACTCAACCATATACCAGTCTCCAACTTCCATTCAAGCGCCGAGTGTCACATTCACAACAGCACGGTCCACGGTCCACGGTCTGCGCTCCGGTCACGTGGTCAATATCAGATCAGCAAACCTCCTGTTGAGCAAGCTGTGCATGTTTTTGCCACATTCACCGTGTTTCCGTGTTTGAACGTGTCTGGTCTGGGATACCTCATCTCGTCGCTGCCACAGGGTCGAGCAAACGGCGGATAAGACAACATCCCGTCAACGCGGCATGGGCTGCATCTACATCTACATCTAGACTGACCGTCACCTTGGACTTCAACCAAGAAACTCCAACGTTGGTCGACTGCAACGTCTTCCAATGATGAATTTTCTAGCTTAAGAGATCTCAGACTTCAGAATGTTTAAGAGAGCTGCCGCTAGAAAGGCGTCTATGGACGTTGATGTGGACGATGATTCCATTTCCATTACCTCGACCCAGGGTAGCGAACACTCTGATGATCACGAGTTTGTGGTCAGTCGGGTTCTGGCTGAGAAGACCGTGAAAGGCAGGAAACTCTACTTGTTGTTATGGGAAGGCTATCCGGAACACAAATCATCATGGGAGCCCAGATCCAATATCGTCGACAGCAACATCTTGGATGTGTGGAAAGAGCGAAAGATGCGCGAGGCCCGTGGGATAGACACTCCCTATGACTATGCGAAATTTGATGTCGAAGATGCAAAACGAAGGCAAGAGAAACAGGATCGGCATCGGAGACGGGAAGCTAAGAGGAAACGGCTTGGTATTTCGGGTTCTCATTATGATTCCGGTGAGGAGGCCGTTGAGTCAAAGCCTATGGTGGAGGATGGCGTGGGAACGAAGAAAAAATCAGACTCATCTCCAAAGAAGTCGACCAAGCCATTCAGGGTACGCGTAACGGGAGCCAACGTGCAACCTCTCAATGACACTTCACCGGAGCCCGAGACATCACGTCCCGAGACATCGCGCAAAAGTTCCACGAAGAACTTGAGTCGCCCTGCCTCGACACCTGCTATCGACCCATCTCGGCCCAAAGGGAAGGAGAACACAGTACAGGTAAGTTATCAATCTCCCACCTCCACTTACCAACTTCGGCACTAAATATGATGCAGACGAAGGCGCCTGTTTCTGGTCAGATACGCAAAGCGCCCAGCGCTTCCGCTGAAGCGCCTCTTTCTAATCTTAATAACCAAAGACGGAGGAAATCTCAGCCTCAAAGCTCAGATTCGGACTCAGACGAGCCTTTGGCGAAAAAAAGACCAACGGATCAGGTTACCCGGAGGGCATCTGTTACTTCCGCAAAGCAAGATTCCCGGCCAGGGTCCGTATCATCCAATGCTACCGTTGACGTTCCTCCTCGGAACGCCCTAGCCATACGGAAGGGTAAAGGTGCAATCAGAGGTGGATCATCCATGCAACCCAAGAATGTCTTCATCAATCGAGATCCCCCCAAGAAACGGCCCGGTCTCATTCAAACGTCCAGGGATCCCAGCAAGGACCAAAAGCACTTTTCAAATATGCATATTATCTACAAAGCGCAAGTTGCTGGAAGAGACCTCGCAGATGCCGCGCCAGACATAGCTGCCTTGCCTGGAGGCCTCTTCGACCCCTCGAAACCGGCTCAATACCAACCCCTAAATCCCACATCTGTTCGTAAAACTTCGTCGGGCGTGATTCAGCGCGAAGGGAACATAGACGATCTATTTGTCTCTGAGGGAGAACCTTCAGAGCAAGCCTCGAACGCATCAGGATCATTGCCAAGCCACGAATATTGGGAATCTACTCGTGAACTCGAACGTGCAACATGCTATTTCTGGTTTAACAATGGAGGAGTTTGCGCTAATAGGCAAAATTGTTCGTTTCTGCATCGAGTTGTTAAGGGCATTCCAGTCTCGCCACGACCGAATAACCTGGTGGATAGTTTTCAGCCAATGACTTGCTATTTCTGGGATTTGAATGGCATTTGCGGCAAAGGCGATACTTGCAAGTTCTTACATTACCATGAGGAGGGCATTCCAATTGCTCCTCATCCTTTCGCTCGAGAAGGAGCTCCAAGACAACCATCAGGGCAAGAGACGATACCCCAAAGCGACCAGTCTTTGAATATTCCGTCCACACCTCAGATGCCTCTTGAGAGCCCGACTCAATCCCAACCACCTTGGCACGGTTTGCCGAAAAGAGATCTTTCCAAAATCCAATCTACCTGTTGGTTTTTCAAAAACAAGGGAACCTGCTTCAAAGGGGACAACTGTGGTTACCTTCACATTATAGATCCATCTTTGCCTGTGGCAGCTCCCCCTCCTGGTTTTCTACCGCCCTCCACAGAATCTGGGAACCCACTTGCTGAGGAAGAGGTGCCTTCGATGATTGATGACTACCATCCAATTATTTCGTCTCCCCAACGTATTGAGAATAACGCGCCGAACGGGCATGATAGCGAGCCTAAAAGAGCACCAAATGCTAAGGAGGAGTCAAGCAGTTCTACTCTGCCCCAAAAATCCGTTTCGTTTGCAGATGATACGGCAATGCCTGATCGTTCCAGCACAGATCGGCCGCCTTGGAATCCTTGTGACCCATTCAAAGCTATTTGCTTTTACTGGGACACTTGGGGAGGTTGTAACAAAGGCGGCAGTTGCCCCTATACTCACCGCAGCGATGAGTCCTTGCCTAGGGCACCGAACCCGAATCAGCCCGAATTGATAACATGCCGACATTGGGCAATGGGAGGCTGTAACCATGAACCTTGTGGGTATCCTCACAGATTTATGGACGACTATTTATCTTACGCAAAAGGTACGACATGGGAAAACTTGATTCATCAGGCCCAAAATCGGATCTCTGAGCCGCCCGTCCAAGCAGATATCTTCCCTCCTGCCAAGCCTATTCCCAAATCTGTGTCTTTTGCGGATGATCCGTCACTGCCTGCCCCCAAGGAGCCAGAAAAACTCAGGCCATCCACGTCTAAGAGACCAAGATGGCAGCCTAAGGATCATAATCATGCCGTCTGCTTTAAGTGGTACCGTGACAACTACTGCCCATTTGGATCAGATTGCAAATACATCCACGACGACCCCCCTCATTTGCCTTTATCGCCTTTTGTAACTTGTCGATACTGGGCTCGAGGCGATTGTCCACGATCTGATCGAAAATGTGATTTCGTGCATGAAGATCAACCAGATAAAGAAATGTCCGATGATCTCCCGGCCACTTCTGCAAACGCACTTACCCTAGGTTCGTCATCGCCATCATTAGAAAGAGCCCCTACTATTATTCGGAGCAAGTCTGTCAAGTTTACTGGCGAGAGACCGGTACATCCCTTGGAGGATTCTCCACTTAAGAAAATGGTGGGAAAAATCCTCGTCGTTGAATGCGAGGTATGGAGCCCTGATTCGAGCTTTGAAGTCCGCGTCGGCGACGAAATTCGTATTGAAAATCATCTCCATGGAATTCTCTACACTGGAACCAACCTCCGCACATACCAAACAGGCCAATTTTCGAAATACATTTTTGACAAGCGTTTTGCCGAGATCGACCGATACAAGTACCAGAATAAGATTTGCCATTTTTGGAGCGAACGTGGGTGTCGGAATGGGAAGGCATGTGTTTTCAAGCATGAATATGCTCCTGGCGAAGAGAAATTTCTGGAATCTCACAGAGAAAAGGCCGAACCAAATCCCAACAGCATCGTGCAACCCATAACATCGACTCGTGATCATTCCCATGATGTTACTATTTCAACGCCGACTGCTGAGACAGAGCAATCCGAACATCAATATGTTCCTAGCGAAGCTCAATTTGCAGCAGCTCGCGTAGAAAAGATTGCAGTAACTACTGCCAATAGCTTGCCACCAATAGCAACGACTCATGGCCAGCCTGATGGCTTTGATTTTGCAATGCCTCTGAATTCCCATGTTATCCCAGCTCCGAAGATGATGAAATCCAAGATCAGCGTCGAAGAATATCGACGAAAGAAAGCTGTCAAGTCCCTTGGCAATAGAGCAAAGAATATTGCTTTTGGTAGCGATGAGCAAGCAGCAGCTATCTTTGATATTGGCGATTTTGGACAAGAAACGCAGACTCCATGGGCGCGAATGCTCTTTTCTCTTTCCGATATCCGATTTGATCAGTCATGTATCGCTCAAGATTTTGCGGCACACCGGCGCAATCTACAACGCCAAACTCTTTGGGAAGGAAGCCTAGTCCCAGCCGATTCCGGAGATGCTGAAGCATCTAAGGTCGTGGATGATTTGGTAGAAGATTTACGATTGAAGTCTTCAGGCTTGATCGCCAGTTTCCCAGGTTTCTTCATTCTCACTTACCCTGCAAAGGCTGAGGAGTGGAAGTTTCTCGAGAAAACAGTCGACCTTCCGACAGAAGTCAGACTCCGCTATATTGTTTCTCAAAGCAGATCTGAAATCAGACCGCCGCTTGACCCTCCTGCCGAGGTCACTTGGGATCTAAACTCCACCTCTTACAGGAAGGACTTGGTTCGCGCCGTCCATGGACTTTCGGTCGAACATCTCATTCCATACCTTGATAAAGACCAAAAGAAAAATCCGTACAATTTCTATCTGCTGTTTCCCCCAAATGCCAACGAGACAGCAGTCTTCGTGACCTCTTGGTTGCAAAGTTCCCGCCCCGAATCTCGAATTTTTAGTAGCCAGACTGAAGGGTCGTGGGCATATTTTGTGCGAAACTTTGGCCTTGGCGTCGTTCTTGTCCATGAGTCCTTTGCCTCTGAAATATGCAGTTTGCCAATGTTGTCGGATCTGATATACAAAAGATCCACAGTCAACTTTTGGTACATATCGGATTCAAGCTCCCCGTATCCCATGTTTCCATCCGATTACGAGCTCGATCATCCGAGTTTAGGGAAACTTAATGCCACGAGACTCTTCCCGCATGGTGCTACCTTTCTTCTGACGCCGAGTTTCATTGTTGCCGAACCTGAGAGAACATATGCCCTCCTCGTATGGTTCTTTGGCAAGGGCACAACCAAGGGGAAGATTGATTCAAGCAATCCTGGAACGTGGAAGATTGTCTGCTGCTATGGCTTCAAAGATTACTTGTTGGATGTTGCCAATGCGAAGTCATTAGAGCGAGACCGATTTTACGAAGCTAACAAGGACAAGCCTTCTAAGGATGCCGAAGCCACTCAAAAAGGTCTAGGCTTTGAAAATTGCAATGCCCGGTATAAGATCCACGCGTTCATGACCGATGTGGAGACGAGGCGCTTCGATATGTGCTCAGACAGCAGCATCGACTACTATTCTGGCATTGCCAACGAGAATGAGAGCCCAATAATCTATGCCGACCGAGACATCAACCCTGATGATGAGAAAGCGCTGGTAGAATGGTATGCTGGATGGTCTGTAGGGAGACTAGACCGGTTCCGAAAGTTTGCCGTTGTGGGCACCAGCTCTGCAAGTGCTCTTAGAGCATCAAGGCTGAAAAGCTTGCCAAAGGAGCACGCAGGTGCGAAAGGATTTACCGCATTTTCTTTCCCACAGCCTGATGTATCATTGAGGTCCGAGCTCGCTGCTCACACACCCGAGAAACAGAACGCTCTTGCAGTCGCTGCCAAACTCAATAATTTGCACGTCAACTCGAAAGTTGCAGCCTTGAAAAGTAATTCGGCACTTTCTCCATCAATAAAATCTCCACAGTCTCCAATCAGCGGTGGAATGCTAGCTCAAACCTCTCCCACGAGAACAGTAGATAGTGACATGAGCATGGAGATGGACATCTCGCCAGTTCACTCAAAACCGAATAACATCGCGCCTCAAGATGACCAAAATTCACCAGCCCTGAACCAGACTTGCGAGGAGCTTGATGCCCGAATAACCGAGCTCATTCAAAATCCAAGACCGAAACAAACCATCGCAGATCTCATCAGAAACTCCACGCCAAACGACAACCCTCGCGACCTACCTCGCCTAACGACCACTCACTTAAACATCAACAATTCTCTTCCAGCCTCAGCGGCAGCCACCTCCGCAGAACGGAACACCTCTCCTTACTTCTCAGCCAATTCCCCTTTCCAATTCGACGGTGCGGCCGATAACCGCCCGATTTCCTCAGGCACGGATAGCAGCAAGACCTCCCGCTCCGGCATCCAACTCTCTGAAAACGGACAGCGCTTTGTACCTCGCTCCGTTCGCCCCTCGGGCACTGTCAGACCAGAGATATCGATCAAGCCCGGCTACATCTCAGCTGAAGACAAAGACGTGTACCGAAATCGCCGCGTTATTGATGGGGTACCGCAACACGAAATTGGCTCGAACAGCAATTCAAATGCCGGGAGCCCCGCTGCCGCGAGTCCACCTATTGTTTCGGGATCGGTATTTGATAGTGATGAAGAGGGACAGGTGAGGGAGGAAGAGACGTGGAGGGAGATTAGGTTTGAGGCTACTACTGCTTGGTATCGAGCGTTGCTGGCTGAGGGAGGCGGGTGGGGACATGTTTGTGTGGAGGGGTGGGAGAAGGCATTTGAGTTTTTGGGAGTCAAGAAATGATGGTGTGGGGGTGGAGATACATACGTTTTCTACATATTACGAGGAACTTTATGAGAGGGTGAGGGGGATACTATGGTCTTGTAATTAAAAGTTGATACCTTGCTGATAGCGTTTGGAGCGATTATTCAGTCTATTGAGCAGAAAAGCAATGCATATATTCGATGTGTACCCTAGTCGGGCTACGACATGTCACTGTTGATGAGTGAGTCAGCTTATGCTCGCCAGGTCTTGGGTAGTTTTTCCGGCATCTGCCGGTTCCTCTTTCAGTGGTCAACGAGTCTGAGCTGGCAAAGCTCTTAGAGATGAATCTCTACCTTCTGTCGCTAGGCCTTACCTTACAAACCTAGTGGTCATTTTATCCTCCCACGCTGAGGCACAACCAACGCCCCGCATGCATACGAATCTTTCCATTCTGGTCAAGTGACTACTGTAAAATCAAAAGGCTACGGACGCTCCCCTCACACTCGCGATGACACGTCGTCGAGATAAGCTTCTCGTGGGGTGGGTAGCTAAGCAGCCAAGGAAACAAGCTTGCATGTCGGCCGGCCGTTGCATGCGGTGGTATTCTATTTTTACGTGCAGCATTGCGGCGTCTTGGCGGAGCTGAAGGGAATGGTGTTGATGGTGTGGATGAGATTGTTCGATGGTGTGATATGGAACCGGAATGACGGGTCATACATCTGGTATCATTTTGGGGAGATAGTGGGGTGAGTCCCTTTTCTTGGCTTGGGAGCATTTAGTCATCAGTGATGGGCTTGGGGAGGACTATAATGCGTTGATATGGCGTTGAGGTAGGGAGAGAATCAGGGTCTGTTGCTTGTTGCTGAAATTTTGTCGATGTCTTTTTGTGTAATTCTTGTCTCTGTATGTATATTCCTGGGTTTTACTTGATAAAGCTTTTGTCGAGTCTTTGTGCTTTACTAGAGGGATTAGGCGCATCCAAGTAGGATAGAGGTACAGTAGAGCGCTCTGTACTGATGCGTGTTCTTCCTGGCATCATCCAATCTATGACTGTGAGCCGGAGACAATATTTCATCGTTATCGAAAGATTTTAAGCTTTTCAATGTTCCACGGTACGGCACAAGTCAAAGAACTCTTCAGGACAAAAATATATTCAGATCATTCGTCAGTTCATTTCGAATGGCATTATTTACAGCGACAAATGACCTCGATATCAACAAGCAACTAACTTCGAGTCCGTCCCCGCGCGACGTAACGTTACCGATTTTCAATCTCCGCCAGCTCGCTACCTTTGAATCACCTCCATACCTAATCATATGTGCAAGTTACGCCAGATGAACCAGAAGTGTTGCAAGTGACCAGAACCTGCGACCCTTGCTCCATATCAATAATAGTAGCGCCACTAACGCCAACGGACGACCCGCTCTTGGTGGCTGAAGCACCGGTGAAAGTCACAGTGCCGAAGTCCGCAAATTGAACTTGACCTCCGTTCTCCTCGAAGTCCTCAACAATCCACTCAGCGTTGGTCTCGCAGAGGGAGCCTGACGTTTGGCCGCTGAAAGTGTGCGTGACAGTCTTACCGGTCGAGACGTTCTGGATGGTTGCTGTTCCGGAAGTCTTGCTGGATGCTGTGACGGTCACTTTGATAGTATTGCCAGCAGCGAGGGAGATGCCTGAGAAATCATAGGCATAGTCGGGATACCACTCATACCAAGCATCGTAAGTGATAGAGGAGCCGGACTTGGTCCAGTCGATACCGGTTTGCAAGATGGCAGTGGAACAGGTGTCGCCGTCAATGCCGACCCATGCGGAGCCCGAACCCGCGGTAGAAGGAGTGGGAACAGTGAAGGTTCCTGTCACTGATGTATAGCCGGATCCGATGAGGACCGCGCCAGCCCAATTTGAGGAGTAGGACACTTCAGAGATGTTGGCACTCTGGGCTGCTGGTCCTTCGCTAAGTCTCATGGGATTGCCCTTGCGAATACCAGCAGCACGCTGGCGGTGGCGTTCTGCACGGCGTGCAGTTCCTGGGGCAGCGATGGCGGTGCCTGCCAAGAGAAGAGTACTTGCAAGAGTGACGAACTTCATTTTGACTGGGATGAAGCTTGGCTAGCAGGAGATGGAATGAGGAAGTGTAGTGGATGAGGAGATTAAGCCACAAGATCTGAGTTGGAACTGAACTGACGGAAAGCAAATGGTTACCAAGGCTCTTGGCATATTTATACCTCTTGGTCCAGCTTGAAATCATGGAATCTGTGAGACCTACCTTCCTATCTTGTTCGTTATCATGTGGAACTGACTTGGAATTCTCCATATGCAGGACTGGGCATCACGTTGCGTCGCGGGCGCATATGCCAAGAACTTCGGCTTGGGTACTATCAACCAATGCCGGGATATATCTTGAATGAGACTTCTTCAGAACAGCTTCTGGAAGGCGCCGATGAGCTGCTAGAGAATGTGGTAGGCAAGCAAAAGCGAGTAACAGGCGGTTCAGTCTGCTCAACTAAGTAGGCGCTCATCAATACATCTGGACTTCCAGCGCTTGAATCTAGACTGTGCTAGACTACCTTCCCTATAATGAAAGAAAAGCCGGCATGGATCAAAAAGGTTGTGTGTTTGTTGCTGTGCAGCGGTTCATAGGTGGGTTACTATATTTTGTGAATGGCCATTGTCAGGCACGGAGAAGTGCTGATTACTTCTTAGCTTGGGCATTCAAGCGACCCCCTGAGAATATCAGCAGATCGTTATCCTGATTTGATCATCACTGCCGACAGCTATCAGTTGTCAGTAGGGGTCTGTCCGGTAGTTTGAGCGTTTTGGGAACATTCGCCGGCTCGACGCGGTATAGGATTTCGGCCCCTCATCAATATTATCCATATCCAAGGCAGCAGTGAAAGTTGAGGAGCGTGAGGAAATCTCGTGTCTATATGAAGTAGATATCAGCACATGAGAAATGTACAGAGTTCGAAGTTATTAATGCCACAAATTGAATCTGAAAAGATCGATGCTGAAATTTTATTTTTCAAACCTTTGAAATCCTGCAGGAATGGGAGGCACGCGTGGAGGCCCCGCCATACGTGGCGTTCGAGAGTGCAACCCCCCACATTACAAGCTTTAATTCAAGCTTCAGGGCGCTTCGCATAAAATTTCCCGGATTCCAACCCATGTCAGAAGCCAATAGGTGGAATCTACGTCCTGTACCCTAGAACGACTCCGGATCTTCGATCACACAAGATAAGCTGCACGACACATTTAATCGCATTTTGTTGCTCCTTCCCTATTTCGCATCCGCCGATCCCACACTTTGGACGATAAGAAAACACCCTCAGAGAGCTTTCCATCCGTGGCTCGGGAAAAGTTTCTAGGCCGAGAGTCACAAGACAACATGCGACTGCTTGTTGACCTTCTACTTCCGGTGATTGAAGAGCACATCAGTGAGAGTACCGTGTGTATGTAGATTTTGCTGCCAGAAACCGGGAGGTTCGCCACTCTAATATACCACTTTGCTAACTCATGGTCGTGTCGTGCGCTCGATGCTAGTCATCTGCTTCCAGGGTGCAGAAACCTGAATTGCAGCAGACAGGGACTTTCTCTGCTTTCCCATTCCGCCTTGTCAGCGTCGCGGTGTACTGCCCACTTATGACCCATTCGCGCTTTTCTGTGCGCGTTCCATGTCTGAATGGAAGTTTCGTGTGTTCAGTTTTCTTGTTATCTTCAATCTTCGCGACTTTCTTCTATGATGCCTTGGACGAAGTTTTCGGGGGAAATGGGATATCTTGTAAATGTTGGAAAGCTTCTCCCCGAGACAGAAGCATGGTGCACCATAAATGCTGGGTCCGGGAAGCGAGCCTCAGAAAGCATATCAGCGCATCGAGATGGTTTCGCTATGGATGGTGATTTCACGTTTATTTCCCACTTACAAAGTGTTAGATGATCGGAGGGCACAACTGGCCTGTGTACTGGTAAGTTTGCTGATGTTTCGTTAAATATGAGGGAACTTCCCAAAACAACGATGCTGGCGCGGGGTCATAAACTTTCATTCAGCTGGACAAATATTTCAGAATCAAAGACAATTCTTGCCTTTTGCTGAATATCTAACCGGGTGTACAGTGGTTGCTTCTGCCTGGTAGCAAGAAACTTCCTCAAGTGTTCGGCTAATATTCCGTCTTGAACCCCTCCTCAATTTCTCTCCAAGTTTCCGTTCTCATCTTCCCGCTAAACCAATAATTCCCCTCTGCATCCTTTCCAGAAATCTGAAATGCGTTGCGCACTGGCAAGTTGTTTGTATATGCATGTGCGTGCAAGTACCGTGGCTTGCCCAGCCCGTGTTTCCTCTTCTCGAGCGGATATCCTTCCTTCACAACAGCTACCGAGAAGTCGAGCTCAAAGAAGCGTGCTTTGGTCCAGTTGCTGAATGCTATCAATTTCGTGGTACCGTCGCCGAAGATGGGGGGCCTCTTAGCATCGATATATGATTGCCGGGCCATCGCCGCCAAGGCCTCGATCTGCGGCCTCGTTCCTTGCTCAACAATTGAGCGGCGGATGAGAGATGCTGTATAAGATATAGGCCGGCTGAAAAGTACGTTTGCTGGGACAAACGCATGCACTGAGTGCGTCGCGTTGCCGATATACGCTTTGTTCGCTGGTAAGAGGTCCTTTTCAAGAGCACCCCGCATGCCAAAGACATTCATAATCGTGATTGAACGTTTTGAGTTGCGAGGTACCATGGAGCACGCAAGGCGAGTCCACCATGCGGATATTACGTCGCCATCGCTTAGAAAAGGTTTTGAATCTGGATCGGAAGAGTACGTGGCAAGTTCAGACAGCGCAGTAGATTTCATAGAGTTAATATGTGCAGCTGGAAGGCATACGACGCGGACTTCCTCCTTTGAGTGCCAGAATAATTCAAAGACAAAGCGTAGCGCAAATATAAAGAATACAAAGCCTTTCATTTGCCGGTTTTCTAGCGCATGGGGCTCAGTGATTTTGCTCCCTACTGACTCAAGGGGGTTGCTGTTGAAACCATGGAGAGGTTTGACTTCTGACTCTCGACCGTTGAGGACGGAAATCCAGGCGTCGAAAAGGGCTCGTCGGCCCATGGCGTCAAAAAGAGTGTGCGGCCATGTGAGTGTAACCAGGGTAGCGTCGTTGAAGGAGACGATATGCAGAGAAAGTTGCCCATCATTCGAATACAGATAATCCTCCAGTTTAGTAGGGCCGCCCTCACGGCGTGTGATAAGCTGTAATCCTTGGCAGTCTAGTACTGTTGGGCGAATGGTCGATCTGGGAAATTTGGATGCAAGTGGATGCTCCGAGATATCGATCTCGTATTTCACATGCGAATACCGAAAGGCTGGTCTTGCCTCATCAAATCTTGCGGGAACGTGGTATTCTAAGTCCCCAGAGTCCTATTTCCTAAGTCAGCTGCTGAAGATTAGATGGTGCTTCCGAAGAGATCGGACCTTTGAGCGAAGCCTTGCCCCCAATTTTCTCCAGTCGCCGATTTCCATCAGCCTTGCCAGTGAGCCGCGAAGTTTTTCTGGGTCCAACACATCGTCGAAACAAATCGTGAAGTCCAATACCAAAGCTCGGAAGGATGGGATACCATCTTGCGAGAAGAGCGGGATGATTGTGTCTGTTGGCACCGTCGCTGGCTTGGCGGGCTTGCTGCTGAAACCCCCCATCTTCAAATTCGTCAGCTCCTCCAGCCTCCCCTCGTAGCCCGGAAAGAAGCTTATAGACTGGAATGAGTCCCTGTCGAACTTATAAGCAAACTGTTAAGTACGAGACTGGGCACTTACCTTTGTGTAGAGGATTTTGCGTGAGGTTGATAGAGTGAGGTTGAAAGAGGCAGAAAATAAGCGAGACAAGCTAGGAAAGGGGCAGGGACCAAGTCCGTGCTTTTGGTCTTGCACTCTTAATTGTATTACATTTTCTAGACTTGTTGATGCCTTTTTCAAGTTGTCCTTCACAGCCGGCTGTGTTCCATAATTGAGGTTTATTTATCGAGTCGCTGCAGCTGTGCAGTAATGCACTTTCAAAGCAGATCCACGGAGACATAGTTGTCATCACTTTGACCCTCAGTGGGGTCGGTCAGCTGAAATATGGATGTTTATCTCGAAATTTACTTCTGTTTGTTGTTATAAAAATTCGTCCAAGAATTCCGATAAGAAAATCTCATTGCCAAGCGCTTATTTTGGGGGGGTTCGTTGGTCCGTTGAAACCCCGAAGCTCATGGTTCCGGGACTCGCTCATTGATCGCCCTTGGCAAAACTAGAAATGACGATTTTCTCCCACGCCCAACCATATTTCTTCTTCTGACAACACCAAATGACCCAGGAAGGCTTACAACTACTTTGTATGGGGCAGGGGAGATATCTTCCAAATCCCAACCGAGCTTTGGTGAAAGCGTGACGTACATCTCGTGGCGTGCCAAGCTAGCCCCTGGAGAACGTCGATCAGTGGGGTTTCGATTCATTGAGATTCGTCGAACCTGGCGTTCGGTTCTGTGAATCACATCAAAGGAGCTGGAATCGGGGATCTAAAGAGCTGGATCAAAACGTGTGGGAAGGCCGGTCTATGCTGAGTACGAACGACTCCAGCGGTCTCGTGAGAATTCGTTCACTGGCCAACACGAAGACATCCGGGCTCCTGAATGATCCATACCGTCAGACCTGGAGATGGATATTGGAACCTTGAATCCCATATATAGCACCACTCTGAGGAATAAAGACCCACCGCTCTTCTCGAAATGAGGCTACAGTACCTGGTGTGGGCTTTTGCCCACCGCCGACCAAATTCGGTTTCAATTGGCAGAACGAAGGTTTTCTTGCCAGAGATCCATGTTTGTCTCTTCCCGCCACACGGGCCGGCCTTCGGTCCGCGATGCCTCAATTGAACTTGCATACATACTTTGCGATACAATCTGGACGGCTGGGTACGCAAAGGCGTTTTCCGCCCCAGCAAGCCAAGCTGGATCAGGATGCTGACGATGGCCCAGGCCTGGCAACTTCAACTACACGTTGGTAACGCTGGGCGTTCCTATTCAAAATCGATGGGGGACGGCGGGTTTGCATTCCCATGACATGGATGTATTGGCATGGGATTTCGTGATGCAGGTACTGAGCCACCTCGGGTGCTGAGGAACCGAACCTTGTTCATGGCTCAATGCATCCAATATATATCCATGCCTGAGTTTCCGAGGTTTGAATCCTGAAGTCGCTATCAATAATAGCCGGAAGAAAAGTTTCTTTTGACGACATATGAAGTGGCCATCAAGTGCTCTCGATTTCATTTTCCTTGCAATCTGCTCAGTTTTCTTTTCTCTTTCTCAGAGTCGCAAAATATTTCCATATTCTTTCGTCCTTATATCTATCAGCCATGGCGGGTCTAGAAATCGGTTCTGTCCTATTCTTCGCAGCCCTCGCTGCTGTTGCTACCGCATTTCCCAAGTCTCCATTTGACACGAAATGCCCCGTCACCTTAGATGGGCGAGTCCCTCTGAACTCTACTCTCAAGACATTCGACACCACAGCCTCGCCATTCAGTCCAACATATACCAAAGGTCAGAACCTCACTTGGTCTCAGATCATCAAGCTCCCCAAAATCAGAGCGTCCAAGTTCGATCTCCTCATTCATTCGAAGGCCCTCGAAGTCACCATCAATGACGCCTCCATCTTCCTCCCTGGAGGTAGTTCTCGACAAGTTGGTTTCCGACGTGCGGGTCTCCTCATGGGCAATGGGTCGGATGCCACGAATGTGGGTGTCAAGACTTTCCATTGGAGCGTGAAGCAAGACTTGGATGCGAAGATGAATCTGACCCATGAGTATATGAATGTTTGGCATGAGGCGAACGATTATGCCAGTAATCAATTCTCGCTCAACACTGGTATCATGTTAGAGCAGGACAAGCCAATAGGCAGCAATGTCACTACGACCGGTCTGGACAGACGACTTTGGAAGATTCTAGATAGGAAAAACAATGTAGTTTGGACCACGAGGATTGAGTGGGATGACTGGCAAAACTTCGCAGTGACTGTGAACTATGAGAATAAGTAAGTTCCATACCAATGGGCAGCATGAACCTGGTCTGATTACTTTCTAGCACTCTCCAGATATACTATTCGGAAGGTTATGATCCTTTGGAAGCGGTCACAAAGCCCATCTCCAACGACAACAGTGGCGGTGGTCAATTTCAAATTGGGATACTGAAGAAACCTACTGAAACGACGAGTGTTGTGTTTGATGGATACCAGGAGAGTGGTATTTACGAAGGCCAGATATATGGCGGCATCTTTATTGAAGATGGTAGCGGCGGTTGTATTTCGAAGTGAGGACGACAAGGTTCGCCTTCTGTATTGTGTATGCCTTGCTACTGCCAAGTGGCTCCAGTACTATACTTTCGGAATTCGGGGCACTTGAACGCAGAATTTTTAGACCCAGCCCACTCTCCTCCCCGATCTTATGTGAGGCCAGAAACTATGTGTTCCATGGCAGATCTTCACATCGATATGGGACATTTCTCCTCGAACGTCCTAATTCTCGGTGGCTGCACACTCCCAATCCGATTATCCGACGCCACAGCCTTACGTTTCGGCTGCTACTCGGCGGCATGTTTGTTTCAGTGGTTCATTTTGATGCAAATAAAACAAAGCTAATCATGTGCGCCTCTTGTCTTGGATCGTTCCCCGCATCTGTCACACAAGACCGTGCGAGTGTCAAACTTTATTACCACGTTACCCCCGACACCCCTTGCTTACTGGGTACTCTTGCAGAAGCCTTCATCACAAGTGACAATGAAAGCCAAAGAGAGAACAATGTCTTCATTAACCAGGCGAGCAATTGACGACGTACCGTCTGTTTCTCCTCGCCCAAGGGAGATGGAGGTGCTTTCGCGTACAGCTACAATGTGTAAGCAAGCATTCTTTTTCTTCGAGATTCATATCATTTCATGCTTGTTGCCTAGGACGATCTCCCAAATGAGTCGCATATCGAATGCTGGTGTGAGGCGTTTGTTACGGCGGAGGAAAACCATACGGAAAGGACGAGTTCGACAAACTCCTGGGAAATTATAGTGCAAGTATCTGGCAGACATTTTCGAGGAAATAAATTGGCTGATAAGTCTGATACAGGCCATCACAGACACACCATGTATGTACTTCTCCGGCGAGCTCATCGAGGCATATCTTAACGCCAAAGTAATACTCTTGAATCGAGATCCCGATAAATGGCTTGCTTCGATGGAAACGGCTTATTACAAGATACTTTGCCACCCAGAATTCAAATGGTTCAGAGTACTGTGTGCCATAGATACTGTACGAATCAACCCAATTTTCACTGTATTCTCTAAACTCTACTGCAGGAGAAGCTCGCGCCTTATTTTGACCTTCTACACATGCCGCTGCTCTTGTGGACGAACGGCGATTGGCAGAATCGGTCCAAGCTCCATGAAACATTCATCTCACACTATGCGCACATTCGCGAAATAGTTCCAAGAGAAAGTTTATTGGAATGGGAACCCAAAGATAGGTACGAGCCAATTTGCAAGTTTCTAGGAAAAATCTGTTCCTGATGACCCATTTCCGCATGCAGCTGGTATGCACAAGGTGGTCGGTAGGATACGGGCTCTTTGGCTATTGAGCGAGTATTTGAAATGGCCTGCTATTACGAGTCTAATAGGCATTGGAGCTTGGTGGGGTGCACAGCGCAATTGGAAGTAATGTTGAGATTCAACTTTCAAACTTCTGTTCCCCTGGGACTTTGGCGATTAATCGCTAATATACAGCAATTTTCAGGCTTCACTCGCTAAATTTGCTGTCAAACGGGACCCCGCCAACGACCCCGCTTCCCGACTTCACATGCAAAGAGTTCTAGAGGATCAGAGATTTAAATGTAGCAATTATGATACCATACCCTCCAATGGGTTACTGCTACTAGAAGCTCTAAATTAAAAGTTTTCGGGAGGAATTTAACAAGACACGATGACGAATGTACTGAAATGCGGAACGGCACGGAACCTAAAAAATATTTGCGATTAATCAAATATATTCAGTCTTCAATCGCGCAATACAATCATGCTCGTTTTCAAATTCGCTCTGAGCCCTTTTGGATACTTCTGAAGGGCATAGTGCTTTGTTGTCGCGCATCTGCCAATATGGAACTGTGACCAACCGTGGCGAATAAAACTAGGCAATGACATAGATCTGTAATTTAAATAGAGTTTCCGGCACTTGCAAAAATAAATACGATAGTTCAATGCACATTACTAGTAATAAAGTCTTATTTAGTTTGACACACTGACCTCGTCGATTTTTGGAGTTTGAAGCCACCCGAAGCCAAGCATCTAGATGAGCACGAGCACGGACTGGACTACGCTCTTTGAAGATCTCGATCCAGAAGTCTCTGAAAGCTTGACAACGCCATAAACTTGAACTAGCTATCGTTACATGGGTCTTTAGAGTAAACTTCAGTCTGAAGATGTGAGACGAGCAATGGTCCAGAAGCCCCACTATCAAACCCAGTCGCGCGATTACATTCATCATTAATCATGAAATTCTACCTCGCCCTCTATTTTGTCATCACATCAAAAAATCTGTGAGCAACACTCTTGCTTGGCAACTCCACTAGACGGTAGAACAGCTCTGCTGCTGGGATCGTAACAGCCAGACACGTGACCAGTGTTGCAAAAGTTACCCCCGGGAAAGCAGCTTTGGTGTGATGATGCGTCCGTAGACGTGTGAACACTTTGATTCCAACAACATAGATCATGATTGACTGTGTCAGGAAGTAACCTTCAGATTGAGCAAGTTAGCGCTGAAATGAAATTCGTGGGGAGAGTGCCGCCAAGCTAGCTAGAAACACTTACTCAAAGATCTCCTGCCGAGAAAGACGAAGACTTTATTTTGGAAGATGCGCTGTAGAGTAGAGTAGGTCTCTAATAATACGAAAAAGCCGATCAGCATGAGGTAGATGTCGCCTCTTGCAGCAGTATGATGTGTTTTATACTCCACGTTGAGTCCAGCCGTGTAGTACAATCCAGTGTGATACTCATACTCTTTGTCAAAAAGATCTGGGCGCCAAGCTGTCCAGATGTATTGCATAAACAGACCAGCTCCAAGGCACAAGCCCGCGGGGACCCAGACAGGTATGCGTTTAGGGCTGCCATTTGGTCGTCGGAATAGGCGGTGCTTGATATTGATAGGTATACCGCGTTGAGCATGCGCTTGGAAATCCATATTCATGACCATGTCACAGAGGATAAGACCCGAAATGGTATACCAGGCCCAGGACTGAACCCACCATGCTGTGACTATGAAGAAGAAAGCTCCTTGCACTCTCCACTTCTTCCGTGTGTAAGGGATAATGACCATCGTCATGTAGACCGTGTAACTTTGGACATAGACCGCATTGATAATCCACAAAGTCTGAGAGGGAAATGCGGTGCTTCCAGCCGAAACACTCCAGTTATGCGAAGTCCAGAATATATTGAAGACCGAGTTGAAATACGCAAGTGCAGTCGGTAGAAAATAGGGTACTGCTAGAGAGTTGTTTCCCGTATTCGTCTTGAACTGGAAAATGGTGTTGAGAGCTTTTTGGGAGAAGGCAAGCTTGCACATAGCTAGACTGACAGCTACTGGAAAGCATAGTGAGACGTTCCGGCATACAACTGATCTTGCAATTCGGCTACTGCGGTCTTTGGCGTCGCTCTTGATGAATGGAATCGCAATTGAGCGAGCGGAGAGGAATATAATGGCCCCGTAAAGATAGTATTCATTCCAGAACAGCACCGACAACGTCTTTCGAATGATCTCTTGATAGAGACGGCCATTTGGGTCTGCTGAGACGGCCACAGTCACGGGGACAAAGGTCCGGAGGAAGACAAAGAGGAATGTCTCGATGACCAGTAAGCCTCGAAAACCAAGCAAGTATTGCTGGTCATAGGTCGTCGGAGGATTGACTTTGAGCTTTTCAGCCTGTCGAAGTATGTTTTGAAATTTCTCCATGATCTTGAACAAAGCGAGGACACAACTTCCATCAGTTTTGCGAGGGGTCGAGAGGAGAAGTCCTGTAACCTTTTCCCATGGCAAAGGCACGAAAATAGCCAATTTCTGATCGGAAAGTACGAAATCTTCCCTGACGGCTCCTTCCGATTGTGGCTTGCTACTCGGATTACTACATGGCAGAACCTTGATACCACTGTTGAGAAAAGCTTCTCAATTGGGCTTTCTGGAAGGTCGCCAAGATTGATCTTCCTCAACCACTCTCTTCCTTTCTCACGTATCTAGGACAGGGGAGAAATGCACCAGTGAGGCAGATGTGATTCAGGAAGCTGCAACCCAACGCTGATCTATTGCGACATTTGATGACCGCGGTCTTCCGGAACCAGGATGTGATTGGACTGTCGGTCGCCCATCGGTGATTCGCTGTCCCTGGCTTCCTCGTTGAGCGCCACTGGTGCCATTTGTCACGGCTGGAGGCGTAGCATATGCGCGGTAGGTACGGACGCTGCGGGCGGCAGGTGCTATCTTGAAACCCGACCGCTAGATGAGCGCGATGGACCGGCAAATGCCTTTCGGAAAGCTAAGGAAAGTCAATTGACAGGAAACTAGTACGAATATAGAAGAAAAGAACTTTCAACGTGCAGAAAAAGACCTAGCCGGGAAGGGCTGAGTGGCTGCATCTCGGCGTAGGGGCTAAGGAGCTTATCTACCGCCAGGGATGTCGCTTAACTTCGCTGAACCAGGGGATCGGCTCAGGGGTCCGATGTCTGCCAAAGCGCGACTACAGGGCGGCGTGCAGTATGAAGATAACCAATATTGACGACGATCATGACGATCTTAAAAGAGGTTTATCAATGCTTCGACTTATCAGCACCTTTTTAGCTTTGCAATAAGCTCAAGTAAATAGAAAGAATGGGCAGCATAAGATAGATCTTTGCACCTATTCCAAGGAGAATAATTCTCAAAATCGTAAATAGTTCTTTTCTCCGGGTTTCCGTCTTGAAAGTCACGCAATTAAAGTTTTTAATTTGCATTGTATGTATTTAATTACATTCTATAGACCCAAGAAACGTGAAGTGATTCGTTCATTTGCATATGCATTTAAGATCTGCGACAACCTTGTTAGGAGTCATCTCTCCCACCCAGCCAAGGGCGGACCGTGAATACGGGACTCGCACACATCATCATTCCTTGGCATGCAGCTACCGCCTCTTGAGGCTTAAGCTCAATCCTGAAGCCGTGTTTGCTTCTGTCCTAACCTCGGCGCGTGGCGTCCCACTTGACGAAGTGGCTCACTTGTCGAGCATGCCCAAAGAGGCCCATCACGGCCGTCAAAACGAGCTGAAGTGGATAAGAAGCGGTGAACACCGGGATCGTCCACGGCCGAACAAATTCGGACCGCGTAGCAAAGGTGATGTACAATATGCCAAGAAAAGAAGCAATGCTGCGATATTCTGTTAGCATAGATATTGCCGCAGCGACGGGAACAATCATACCTGATAATGAACAGCCACCACGCCACCGGATACTGGAAGAAAACCAGTTTGTAGAGCTCCTCACCGCTCCGCGGAAAATCGGTAATGACAATGCTCATGACTAGACACAGATACTGCGAGATAAGGTAGTAGCTCATTTCTCGGACCAAAAGAAGCGAAAGGAGTCCAAATCGTTGTGTGAAGGTCCGCTTCTTGCCCTCCTCGCCGGGCGTCCAGACCAAATTGATATGTCGAAAACTAGCTTGAACCCAGCCTTGAGACCATCGGAGTCGCTGTTTCCAGAATGCGGACCACGTGGTGGGAGCTAGTTCAAAGGAGACAACGTTGAGATCATGGACGGTATTGGCCCCGCTACCAAATGCTCTGAGAGCCGAGTCGATATCCTCAGTAAGCATTGATGTATCCATCTTTAATTTCCGCAGCAAGGAGGTTCTCCAGAATCCATTGGAGCCGCAAAAGAGGCCGAAGTCAAACATGGCCGACCGCCCAGGATGTGAGACTGCATAGATCTTGTCGAATTCAACAGCAATCATGGAAGTCATGAGATTTGCATCAGCATTGAAAATGACGCACCGTCCTTGAACAATATCGATTTTCGTGTCTGTGGCCAGTCGTTCCATTGCCCACCTTGGACCATATGGATGCGGATAGTGATCGCAATCAAAAATCGCTGTCACATCAGCCCCGGTATCAAGGGAGCAGTAGTAATTGATATTATCCGCTTTGGATTTCGAATTGGGAACCTTAATCACTCTCAATTCTGGGTGCTTGAGAGTCAAGTCGTGCATTTCGCTCTCCAAAGGTCCGATGGAATAAGGAGTATTGTAGATGATGTTGATGCAGAGTTTATCTCTGGGATATATGACCTTCTCGAGCAGATAATAGATTCGATCCATAATGATATCTTGCTCGTTTGGCAGATACGCAACAACGACGATATCGAGTTTTCCGAGTTGTGCATCCGGTGTTGGGAAAGTCCAATTTTTGGCTGCCACTTTTGCAGCGACCTTTTTGGCTGCATGGAATGGTCCGACGCTCATCAAAGCCTCTATAACAGAGGCACCCGCAATATAAGTGTTGGTGATGAGATAGACAAACCAAAACACTTTCATGACTCCAGCAGATGCAACCATATAGATACAGACCGAGAAAACAAAATAGGACGCCACCAGAACGAACGGAGTCCAGTCTTGCACTCCATCTGAGGCCGCGGTGAAAGTCCATGAAATGTCCTTGCAAAGCCGAGCAAGACTTGATCGAATTCGCCGTGTCCGCGATGGTCGAATTGGTGTGCCGTCAAATGTGACCTCATCTGAGCCAGCTGAAGAGATCTCCATGGTGGAATGGATTTCTCTCTCCGAATCGGACGGTGGAATTTTTGAAGAATCCATCTGAAGAACGCGTGAAGGCAGCACAAATTCTGTGTTGCGAGACTACACGGTGTGAATAGTGGTTAAAAGTTGTTAACTAAGGAGCTCAAAATTCGAGTAGGCGAATCGGACACTGCATAATAGCACATGCTTGAAGTTGCTTGTAGACAACCTGCCGCTCTTGGATGGATATGTGCTGTTTCTCGAAAATATCTTATCGGCATTGCGATCATCAGGTCCAAATGCATGATGCATCTTCAGGGCAGGCATCATTAGATGATCCCAACCGTTTTGGACCAATCTTTACTCTGGATCCGGTTTCTTGGCTGCATCGTTATCTGTGTGTATGCGGCTGCAAGGATTACTGCCAGCCAGGAACCGACCCGCTATTTTTATTGATCGACGCCACGGGAAGCGTGCCGTAGAATCCCAGTTGACTGCCGCAGAAGACATGCCTCTTCAAGCACAATGCTTGGATTTTCGGTAAATGGACAATACCAGTTGGTAGATACTTGATTGTCGAGCGGTGATCGGGCCAGCGCCAGTTCAAGTTTCATCGTCGCCGCGGACGTGGGGGAAACGACTCGCCGGAGGTACGGAGAATAACGACTAAGACAGACACTCGGTGGCTTTGACGATCACTACTGAGGTGAGGAGCTCGAAGTCTTTTCTTCAAGGATGCCATCAATCCTTAGTCCCTCCGTCTCGATCCACGTCACGCACGTGAAAAGTGAAGCCCGGCTACTAACACTTTAACCCTCCCTCTCATCCATTTGTCGTTCCTTGCCAAGAGGTATCTTTTCTCCCTACGTCTGGCTTCAATTGCTGCAAAGATGATGCTGGTCTTCAATCTCGCAGTTCTTTGTTTGCTGCGTCTTTCCCTCGCACAGGATCCAACAATTCAAGATGTTAGCAACTGCTCTTGCGGATTCTATGACTCGGAGGCCGATATGGTCTTTACCGATAGCACCATTATCTACTTCAACGAAACTGATACGATTCCCGAAGATCTTGTCGTAGAATCTTTCGAACACAAATATGATCGAGGTTGGAATGCCTTGTACCGTCAAGGTGCATCCTTAGAAAATGTTGAGATCGGCAACGACACAACTGCCCGCAATCTTTCAAGTCTAGCAGTCTATTGCAACCCTGCCGATGAACATGGCCTTGTTGTCGGTGCCAGCGTCAGAACTGCTAGGAGAGATGTAAGCAATTCTGTGTTTTTGTTCATGTGCTCCCTAATTACTTTCAGTTGAAACTTATGCGCTCCGTTCTTCTCCACACACTCCTCAAGGAGGAAATAAGACCCCTGAAAATTTCTTGACCGAGAGAATGCTAACTCTCCGATGTTGCTAGATATTCTTTGGTTCGTTCCGGACATCAATGAGGGCACCACGGTCGTGGCTAGATGGCTCTGCTCTTTCCATGCTTTTGACCCACAACCAGACTGAAAGTTGGAGTGTGGATGTGATGAATACCGACAATAGCAGCGAAGCTTGGGTCTCGATGCTTGCTGAGGGCCAATTCTCTAACACTTGGCTGGGGGCAAACTTTACCGACTTGATCACTGCTGGCCTGGATCCTTGGTTCTATGTGGAATATCGTGTTGATTGGACTCGCGATAGCATCAACTACTACATTGGTGGTCAGCTGATGCAAAGCTTCACCAAAGAATTGAACGGCACGTTACCAAGCACCCCGGCACCTATTCGCTGGCAGCACTGGTCCCTTGGAAATGAATACAACTCTCAAGGGCCTCCCGGAATACGGTCCGAAGCTGATATTGGATGGACACGAATATTTTTCAACTCTTCTTTGACGACAGACGATGAACATAAAGCCTTCGACGAGAGGTGTACTCCAACTGCTGCATGCAGAATGGATGACAATACCCTCCGCGGTTCATCAGCAATCCCAGCCGAAGCACTGAAACCTTGGAAACAACATCACCCAAAATGGAAGGTTCAATGGGTCCCACTCATAGTTGATATCGTGTTTGGCAGTTTAGCGGTTCTTTTCACGATGAAAACTCTTTGGCGGAGGTTGTCGTGGGCAAAGGTCTGTAAGTTCCTGGGAATTTCCAAAGAAAAGCCAGATCCAGGCTCGAGGGCTCAATCGGAAACCACCTCAGATACGGAGTCCGAAAGAGTAGTGGGTGGAGCTTGTGGTAGTACTGCCGCCAGCTCGGAAGATGGACACTTCCCGAATCCACTACCACGAGAGCCATCTTATGCCAGCTTCATGCCTCCTCCTAGCTACTCTGGTGTTCATACTCCCGCTCCTGAATATCGGAGTCCCGGCCCTTCTACTGTGCCTTCAGGAGTCAATTCAGTGGTTGATTTGACCATTGATCCGTTGCCGCGCACTGACTCCGTGGGATCGAATCTTCACATGCGAAATTCATCAAACTTCTCTGCCCGGGCATCAGTGCAGCGCTCATCCGTGAATGCGGCGGTGCTATCAAAAGAGGGATCACAGGCTCAAACATCTTCCAGTAGCTCGTCGCTCTCTAGATTTGGTGGTTCATCTTCAGCCGGCACAGACACGATAGAACCAATCCCCCATGGGCTATCTTATCCACCAGCTTTGTCAACTATCCCTAGTCTTCCAGCGCTTGTCGAACCCGATCCAGCAGCCGAAAAGCAGCCTCAAGTGATTGTCGCGGAGGAAAAGAAACCAGAAGTCAAAGCTCCGCCAGGAGCTGCTGGCGCGGCGAAGCCTGGACCTCACAAGCAACAACGTGTCGACTATCTTGCCGGTTTCATTTCGATCAGTGCTGTCCTCGTGACAATGAATCACTTCGGCCTGACTTTCTGGGCGGGTGTCATTATTCCATCGGTACGGCCCCATTATCAGAGTGAAATTTGGGCTAGAAGAACGATCGCAACATATTTTCTGGACCCTCTTTGGATTGGACCGTTTCTCATGATTTCCACCCGCTTCTTGACGTCGAACTATCTTCGAACCGGCAAATTGGACAACATGGCACAGAAAATCGTTGCACGACCATTCCGGCTTTTGGTCCCCGTGGCTTCCATTGCGACATTGGAATACTTCTTGATGGATGCGGGAGCTCTCAATTGGCTCGAGTATCTGGCATCAGTCACATGGTCTCCTTGGCCATTTACGACCATCGTCCAGAACCCTGGAGTCTTCCTCAGCGAGCTGATACAACTTGCATACCTCATTCCCAATGCCGCTCCCATGATCACCACCAACTACTGCACTGGTGTACTTTGGACAATCCCTGTTCAACTCCAGGGCGCGTGGCAAACCCTACTCGCACTCATCATGGTGCGCGAGTGCAAGACTCCCTGGAAACGTTTTGCTTTTTACGCATTCTGCGTCTCGCAGCACTGGTATGGTCTCTCCTGGGGCAGTTATTACTACGCTGGCGTCTTCCTAGCCGATATAGATATAACGTTCAAGTACAAAGACTGGCTCCATCCCAGGCCCTGGGTGTACTATCCATTCCTGTGGTTCCTAATTGCCGTTACACTCGGTGGCTTCACGCTGGACACTGTAACTCAATGGACCGGCGTCAATTATGCTGAGGTTGAATACGGATGGCATCCCGATATAGAGAGTGGCCTCTCCATCGAACAATCCGGAAATACCGTGTATCCTGATTACTTCATTCCTCGACTCAATGCGCTTCTTACCACGGTTGCGATGCAAATGGTCGTTGAGATCAGCCCGGCTCTCCAGAAGGTCCTGTCAATCAAGCCTCTGCAATGGCTTTTCCCACACGTCTTCACCATTTATCTCATTCACGGGTTCATATTCTGGTCTATCGGATCATGGGCCATGGTGACAATCTTCTCCTACGGGGCTCCTTATTGGCTCTGTGTCCTGTTGACAGTCATAATCTGTTACGGCACGTTGCTGGGGAGTCTACCTCTCCTGACCCCACCAATCGAAATGCTAGGAAAGAAACTCACTCTGAGCATTTGGGAACATGCCAGCGAGGAGCCGGTGCCTAGGAAGCCTACCACGTTCCCATTCGGCAAAGAATTGTTGAGCCGAGATCCTGCTTCCCCGCGAATTTCCGATGCTGGAAATTCCTCCTTCAAAGGGACAGAAGGTGACACATCTGGCGACTATGATGAAAAGGGAAAGAGCGCTGCGAGAGTGACAAAAGAAGAGGTCTGAAATGTGACTGTTGTCAAGCGAAATTACGGTGGCTGGGCTAGATTTGACGCCCTTGTGGCTGACCAATTGAGAGGCTCGGGCATATTAATGTAGTGAATAATTTTAGACACGTAAACAGCGCAATGAACGCGACATGAAGGTTATGTTACATGGCATTAATATTATAACACGAAAATGCTTCTCGTCTATTCTATTTCATTTGAGGAATCTCCTCACGACGCCAACAATTCAAAAGTAACCCCACGCCTGAAAATAAAGCCAACCCCGTCAAACTCCTGGCCCCGCTTCTAGGACAATTTCTCCCATGATGGCCATCCCGATCCATCTCATTCAAGCATATGTATATCTCGCGCTTCCGTTTGAAGTCTTCGGGGCCGTATAAAGTTGCGTGCCATAATAAGCATCAAATGCGGCGTTGACGCTGCGATGGTGTTCCTTAGCCGCCTTGACAACTTTGTGTGCTGCGCGCTCGAGAAGGTTGCTCTTGTTTTCTGAGCTTGATAATCTTCGAGTGCTTGAGAAAGAGGACTTTGGTGATGTGCTCTCGTGGGCTGCTGCCATGTTTGCGACTCCGATGGACGACATTTTCGGTGGTTGGTGGTGAAGTGGGGGCGGGGTAGATGTGGCTGAGGTGGGTGTCTAGACTGTGAAGATAGACAAGTTCGGTGTTGAGAATAGTTGATTGAGTTTTGAAATGTGAGTTGCTTTGCTTGAATTGATTGATGTTCTTAAATTGTGACGATGAGATTTTGAGAGAGGAATCGAGCAGTATTTATCTTTTTTTTACCCTTACAAGAACAGTGCTCATTGTTCTTGCATCTATGACAGCTTTGAGATTGGTAAGTTTTCTCTCCATGCGCTCTGCGAACGACAGCATAGATGCGCCCTTCATGCCATGTGGCTGAAGTTTTTTTAATTCTGTTGGACAAATACGCCACCTACGTGGGCGCTGACATGCTGAATAATGGTCTCTTGTCCAAAATATGCTCTGTCATCGGCTACGAATTCTGTGCTGAATAATTGAGCCGGTTTTCCAACTCTGCACTTTGATTGGCAGGCTAGAAGCGGCTGCTTCGAAGCACATCACCATGTTGACGAAAGGGCGGAACATGTATGAATCACGGGCAGAAAATTTCCTTTTCTTCTCCATAAGAGAATTCTATGGATTTAGTGATATAACACACCCTCCACAGAGACATAATTGGACTATATGTCATAGGTCTTTGCTAAAATGAATGAAGCCGCGGTCACATGTTCGTTCCCCCTGATTAAGCGAATCGCTCCGCTTCTCGCCTACATACCTGAAACGAGTGCGGATTTCCGGTTCTTGAATTGCGACTTACTATCTTTCCTATATTCTAGCGAAGATATGATTATTCGAAGTGGTCATGACGCTGACGCGTGACAGATTTAGAGTCTCCCTATACTGATTGAGCGAAAAGAAACGTATTAATCCACTTTTGTTGCAATTGCCTTTCGTGGCCAGAATTCGCCGCAGTCAAAAAGTCCTGTTACAAGAACGCAATCTGGAAGTATTCATTATTGCGGTCGAGAGTTTTGAAATGAAAAATCCATTGGGCAGTTGCAAGGCCAAAATGGAGGCGGGGTATTCTCTACTCTGCGGTCGGATATAGGGAAGACTTTGAACCCGCTATCCTTGGTCTTTATTTAATTAAAATTAGCCCTGATCCTTTTATAAGTGGAGTCTAAGTCTGTTAGAACTCCCTGCTTTGAACGTGCCAAGTTGCCAAAAGTTGTTGGTAGATCGATGGACGGATGTACGGATGTCGAGACTAAGAGACCCGTGAAGCGGCTCATTCAAACCAACAAGGCCTTCGATAATGGCAATGGATGTACGGATGCACGAGTTTTGATCCACCATATGGAAAATCAATTGGAATGTTTCCGGTCCGCATGAGCTTGGGAGAAAATGCTCAAATGCGCCGCAGAAGGCAAGTATAAATACATGGAGTTTGCCACACTGCGACTGCCACAAATTGCATCAACTTTAGCATCACTTGTACGAAAGCCGCATTTATCTCCAATCAACATGTCTGATCCAATTGATCTCTCCAACCCTCACCGTACCATCCGGGCTGGTGTCATCTTGGTCAATTCGTCAGTCTCAACCCCACCCCTGCACGAACCAACAACTGATTGAAGACACAGAGAGACTGAACTTTTAGATGTGGCGCCATTTGATATCTTCAATGCTATATCCACGAAGTTCGTGAATAACTTCCCTGACGATATGATATCCCCTGAGATGCGAGCCCAAGCCCTCGATATGGAATTCCACTGGGTCAATGAAACTGGCAAAGAAGTACACTTGACTGCTGGCACGCATGTCACTCCAACAGTACAAATATTCATAGCCTCATATTTAGAAATAAACTGATCAAATGACAACAGGACAGCTTCACGACCTGCCCACAGCTGGACATAATCGTAATGGGCGCCCATGAAGCCGGGTACATTCTCAGCGATGCAGAGAAGGCATTCATGCGGAAATGCTACGACAACTGTGCCGCTTTCATCACGATCTGCGGAGGGATGCAATCTGCTCTGCAAGCAGGATTGCTCGAAGGCAAGACCGCGACTGCACCTCGACCAATGGTGGGGCCTCTTAGCCAAGCTTTTCCAGGAGTGAAATGGGTGGTAAAGCGTTGGGCTAGGGATGATAAAATGTGGACTAGTGGCGCGTTATTGAACGGAACGGATCTCATGCGTGCTTTTGTCTCGGAGTATTGGAAAGGGCCGCTGTTCGAGTTTGCTTTGGAGCTTGGTGCGTATCCGATCAGAGATGTCAATTACGCAGATGCTCCGGGGAATTTATAGATACTGGACGTTATAATTGAGAGCTCTAGAAGTAATTTAATCTGGGGTCCAAGTCAAATTTGTTCCGAGCCGCGCAACTATCTGAGCGGGGGTATATCTTTATCCTTGCTCTAGAGCCTTCAGTGTCCGTGGCGTTGTATCTTCATTGAGAAGCCTGAGATAGCGCTCTAGATTTATTCGGTCAGCTTAGCTCAATTACAGAACGGCTTACTCGACTCACCACATCCCAACCACCTTTCCCCCAATATTTTCAGGAAATTTCTAAGGGATCTCAATGTTTTCAGCCATTTCGTGGCATCGTTGTCCATCCACAGTCTCTCGGTTACAATTGCTGCTGCTTTATATACCATGAAACCGGCAAACGGCGGGAAAATGTTGAAGTCAATGGCTTGCTCGCCCAGTATGAACGGCTCAAGGCTACTTGTGATAGTGGAGAGGACTGTGATAAGAGATGTTGTTGCCATAGAGTTACAAAACTCTGTCACGTCGGCACTGAGAGGCGCTTTGCTACCGTGTTCGAAAGCCAGTAGGAGGGCGCTGTGCACAAGTCAGCATCGTTTCTTTTCAACAAGTCCAAACTTGACAAGAAGCAGCTCACGTGTGACAAAATGCCACTCCACCAGCATAAATAGGATTTCCGTCTCCTCTTTCTTCATTCAAAAGTGTTTGGAGATTTATCAATGCTTGCACGGTCACAAACAACTCGTCTTTCTCAAATATGACCTCTGGTATAGGTCTGGTCATGGCGACTGTGGCATTATGGATCTTATCAAGGAGTAAAGAAGCCTCGAACAGGCGGGCGAGGCGAGCAATAGGGCTTGAGTGGTCTGAACTTCTCTCGTGAGTGGGGCACATGGTGGGTTTTAGCATGTCGAGGAAGACTTGGGTTCGTGAACGGGTCAGTGAGGGGCGTGGTCCGGATTCTACCGCAATGAATCTAGAAGATAATGAGATATTGACATCAAAGAATGATTTATGGGGACTTCATCAAATAACATTACCTATCGAGGACTATAATTCCAGACCACAGCAACATTGCATCTTCGTCCTTTGCCCCATCGCCCGACGCGTGAGATAACGCAGTAACTTCTTCCGGGTGGACGTCGAGAGCATCAGCGGCCCGAATTGTAGCAGCAATTGAAATATAAGCTGCGGGGTAAAAGCCATGTACGACTTCGAAAAGAGTTATCAGAACTCTTGCTTGGACTGTCAGAGAAGAATGGATACCAAGCCCTTCGGCTGCGGCCAGGTTACTTTTGGTACAGATGTACAGAGATCTAAATTCAGGAAGATCATTGTCATCTTCCACAGAAGTAGGTGGGGATATTGAAAGAAGCACAATGGAGAGACACAATAATGCGACATCCGTTGAAATATCATTCCAGGTTTGTGGGAGCCAGCTTCGTAGCTTGGGTATCGAAATAACAGGAAACCATGGTTCGATTACTCGGCAATAGGTTGAGAGCACGTCTTCCGGGGTAAAATGATCAAGTCTTTGGATAGCAACCTGTTTGAGGTGGTCTGGTGTAATTGTCCCGTCGCCAAGAAATATCTCAGGCCTTGGTGACGGCGAAGGACTCGGACCAGAGGATGATATCGGGGGAATCTCATATTTGCACCTTTGACTGAGTCTTTACAAGTCGGAATTAGCAAAATGGTACACTGAATGACGTTCGTCCTGGTACCTTGTGCAGAGCCCGCATGCTGGAGTCACCTTATCGCATCGTCTTTTTTGAATACTGCACCGGGTGCAGGCTTTCTTGGCAGTCGATACACCCCGTTTGGCCCTCATATTGGTGCATGACTCGAGTCGAATCGCTGGCACCGAATTCTAGTCAAGTTGTAAACGGGAGGAAGGTGCGGAGACCTGCGGGAATTTGAAGTGTTGAAATGCCTTGGAAGTTGCGGGTGGGTCCCGCAGCGGGCTAGCTGCAGGTGCGGGAGATGCGGAATCGGGATCGGGCAGGTGCGGGTTTCCAAATATTTGACTGTCTCATGGCATTGATTTCAAACATGGAACACGGAATTCCGACAAAGAAGCTATGGTGAAATGAATGTCATTACTTCAATAAAAATGGATAAGTATAAAGGATCAAGTTCTGCCTGCGAGAAAGCACTCCAGGCTCCTCAGCTCATCATCAAGTCATCGAACCAGTTCACATAACACTCGAAGTACCTCCCCATTTTTTGCAATGTCTGAAATAAGATCGGTTGCGATTGCCGGTGTAAGAGTATCAGCAAATTATCGAAGGAAACGACTGACATTTTCACCAGGCTTCGGGCACCCTCGGGCGTCATGTTCTGAAAGCAATAGTAGATGCAAATTTCGAAGTCACAGTTCTCACAAGAACCAAAAAGCCTGGAGAGTACGACGATAATGTCAAAGTTATCGAAGTAGACTACACTTCTGTTCAGTCTTTGACCGCTGCCCTTACGGGTATTGATGGTGTCGTGTCAACGGCCACAACTACCGCTATCGATGGCCAGATCCCCCTCATTGACGCAGCCGTCGCCGCTGGAGTGAAGCGATTCATCCCTTCCGAGTATGGCACTGTTACGGATAACATCAAGCTCAGAGATAACCCAGTCTACGCTCCAATGTTCAGGATCAAGCAGTATCTGCGAGAAAAAGCGAATGCGGAAAAGCTGACCTGGACTGTCCTCGCGTGCGGTTCCTTTTTGGAATACTTGATCGGCGGTCCCCCGTTCCTTGATTTCCCCAATCATAAAGCAGTCCTATACGATGGAGGAAATAACAGAATCAGTGCTACTTCCTTGCCCCATATCGGCAAGGCAGTTGTCGGGATTTTTCGCAACTTCGAGGACACCAAAAACAAGGTCGTGCACACTTCTGAAGTCATCTTGACGCAGAACCAAATTCTGAAGATTGTGGAACAGCTGAGACCGGATTTTAAATGGGAAGTCAGCAATGTTCAGACGAGTGCGGTCTTGAAAGAGGGTCTGGAGGCAGCCGCCGGTGGTGACTTGGGCATGCCGACCTTTATGAAAATACTGATTGGGACAGCCTTTGCCGGGGAAACTTATGGCTCTGCATTTGAGAGGACAGAGAATGAGCTTTTCGGCATCAAGAAGTTGACGGATGAGGACGTGAAGAAGCTCGTCAATGCGACACTCGCGTAGAATGTGATAGAACAAGGAGGAATTGAGGGAACTTAGCGAATGACGAACGGAGAAAAGAAAATTTGTTAATCTACTGTAGCTAGGCTTCTATGCACTCCAGGAATTTTTGTATTGCCATTCTTTTCGGAATTAAGAAACCGCTGTTCTCAGTAAGTCGAGTATTGAAGGGGAGGGCTGTTCTCCGCCCCCACTCATTTCGGTCCCCGCGATTTTTGTCGGGCTTCAGGCTCCCATCCTCGTCACTCCACTCGGAGTTACTCGACGAAATGATTTGTAGCTATACGAGGTAACTATCAATTGTGATATCCTTGAACGCAAACATGCTGTCATGCTCTCAAAGCTTCCCCAGTCGAAGGAACAAATCTCTACTGGGCTCGCTTGCCTCGTTACGAGGATGTACAGCACCAAGAAAACCACAAATTAAGCGGGGACCCCCGGGACCAACTGCATCGCCAGGTCGAGTTGTACAGCAGACAAGCCGTGGTTTTGTCAGCATTCTACATGCGACACCGATTGATAATGAGGGCAGTTCAAAGACAATATCTAGGTATATAAAGACTGTGTCGGAGAAGTCATTATCGAAACATCAATCTACTCTTGATATACTTTCCACAAGCTTCCTCGATCTAGCCTCAAAGCACTAAACCGTTAATTTGAAACCTTTTCAATAGTTTCATCATCATTGAATACCTTTACAATGCCTCTCCCCAAACGCGCAGTCATCGCAATCACCTCAGCAACTGCCCCGCTTCACAATGGCAACCCAACTGGTTTCTTCGTCTCTGAGGGTCTCCACCCTTTCAACGTATTCAAGGCGGCGGGATTTGAAGTTGACCTTGTTTCTGAGAAAGGTACATATGTGGCAGATTGGCTGAGTCTTCAGCCAGACTTTCTCCAAGGCGAGGACAAGGCCCAATACGAAGACGTGAATTCAGAGTTCAGAAAGAAATTGGATAATATGCCTGACGTAAACAGCATTGATGGGAAGAACGTACGATAAGTGATGATAAGAAAACACTGCAGTAGCTAATGTACGGTCGATAGTACGGAGTCTTCTTTGCGAGTGCTGGCCATGCGGCTCTGATTGACTTTCCACATGCCAAAGGCCTGCAGAAGATTGCTACAGACGTCTGGGCCAAGGGTGGTGTTGTATCTGCCGTGTATGTTATTATGTCGCACCCAAGGCATTTCAAACTTCTCGATCTTGGGATTTCTGTTGGATGATTGTGCTGACGCGCCCTTCTAGCTGCCACGGCGAAGCTATCTTCCCTGGCGTCATTGATGATGCTACTGGCAAGTCTGTCGTTGCGGGCAGAACCATCACTGGTTTCACGACCCAAGCAGAGGAGGAGATGGGAATCATGGACGTCGTTCGTAGCGTAAGCAACTCTGGGCCTTTGTTCATATGCTCCCCCATCACTTTCAGTTTCATCTCATGTACTCCGGTTTACTCCATGCGCTCCCCAAAGAGGAAATAATACTCCCGAAACCTTCTTGAACAGGAAATAACTGACTCCCCTGTGTTGTAGTGGAATGAGCCTCTGATCGATGAGTGGGCGGAGAAGCTGGGGGGTAAATGTATGCCAATAGTTTCCTACTTGTCAGACACGCCACCTTCAAGTCTTTAATGGGATCTTGGGGGAGAAAACGAATGTTACTGACTTCGATCCGTACAGATACTCGACCCACAGGAGTCTGGGACGATTTCCATGTGGTCGATGGAAGGCTCGTGACGGGGACGAACCCACAGAGTGCGAGGAGCACTGCAATTGCTGCACTCAAAGTTTTCGAAAAGCTATGAGCGCAGTAACGCAAGGCTTCTCGAAGTGACTTCATTAGTCCATCAGTTGAGAACTCGGCCTATTTAATATTGTGAACAATCATTTGGGGGAATGCAGAGATCATGTTCATCTTCAAAATGACTCGCGTGACCTTTGGAGACTTTGAGCTTTTGATTGTGCCTATGTTCGACAGAAGCAGTGAATTTCTCTTCATGATAGTCTTGATGCAGAGCAATTCAAAACATAACATGCAGATTATAACAGGACAACAGCAGCAGTAACGTTTCTGACGGCTGAGCGGCTTCTCACAGCCTTGCTGCGTTGGCCTCCTTCAAATGTCTGGCTGGTGGAAACCGCCACAGCCTTGCGAAGAGCCTTGCTCTGACGTGACTTGAAACAAACATATCCACTTAACAAAGTTCCAAAGCATTGAATCTAGGAAAATGAAAGAACGAATAAAAGTACAAAAAGGCAAAATATGACCTGATGATGAAGGTAGATCATGAAACGACGTCTGAGAAAAAGGTCCGTTCAGCCGCCTCCCATTCGCTTCCACCAACTTTAATGTAACGCCCTCGAAACAACCTGCAACCAAGCACAGTCAAAGCCCCAGAACAAAAAGGTTGTACTGCCCAAGATGGATTCTTCACTCATGGACATACGCCTCCCAAAATGCAGCTCCCGGCGGGCATCAATCGCAGATACGCATTCTTCCTATCCCTGACGCTCATCTTCCTCTGGCTCTGGGTAGCCTTCGACCGACCCACCAAATTCACCTCCTTCACCTACTTAAGTCATCGACCAAATCCTGCAACGGACGCGTTTGATTTCCCCGTGGTGGATGAACAGGCAATAAGAGATGTGTGCGCGGCTACAGAGTGGAATGCCAGCCTGGTGTTTACTTGTGATAATAATCATGGTGGGGTAGGCCATGTGCGGAACTCGATCCTGAATTGTGTGCGGTATGCCATTGCAGCGGGCGCAAGTCTGGTTTTACCGAATATCGCGCTGAGGGACATGGATGAGGATGATGAGATAACCGGACTGAATCGACGGCATGGGCCTGGGAGGAGGGGCATGGAGTATATGTTCGACAAGCAGCATTTCGTGGAGTCGCTCAAGAAGTCTTGTCCACAGATGAAGATCATCAAGGAGATGGACTCCTTCTACAGCGAACGCCGACGAGCTTTGTTACCTGAGAATCTGGTTACAAATCTCCCTGCATCCGGCCTCGAACACCCCGCGCAATGGCCAGATCTATTCCACACCTGGGTCCAAAAACACATCTCTCCCACGCCCTTATCAGAACCCATTATAATCGACCTCGAGCAATCCTTCCTCACCTACCCAACATCCTCCGACTCACCCGCCTTCGCCCACTCTTTCGGATCCCTCCTCAAACCACACCCCGCCATCCGCGCCCTCGCAACAAGCACCCTCAAAGCCCTCTCCACCTGGTACGACATCCCACTAAACCTCACCTCCCCAATCCTCACCCCCTCATTCTTTGGCGCCCACTTAAAAACCACACCCAACGAAATATTCTCCAACAAAAAACGACATGAAGTAGCAGAGCCATTTACGCATTACACAGCGCAAGCAACGGCGTACCTAGAACACGCATCCGCATCCCATCTCTCTATCCTCTATATCGCATCCGGAAATCTCTCCTCAATCCTGCTGCTCCAACATCAAGCAAGTGGCTTCAACATTGACGTAACGCACAAATTCGAACTTCTCAAAAACAGCGAACGAGAAGCACTAGAGAAGCTGAAATGGGATCAGAGAGCAGTAGTAGATTTCCTAGTGCTGAGTAAAGCGCAGGAGTTTGCGGGGGTGGGTCATAGTAGTTTTAGTTGGAATGTGGCGTTGAAGAGGGAGTTTGCTGGGGAGGAGGCTGAGGTGAGAGGGGGAAAGTGGGAGGATGGGGTGTGGAGGGATGGGAGGAGTACGCTTTATGGGGTTAGGGAGAGCTATGTTGGGAGTGCGGGGTGTTTGTGGGAATAAGGAGTGGTGAATGATAGGTGGAGGGGGTTTGTGAATTAAACCGCAGTTTGGTGAATACATATGCTATTCGTATTGATTGCGTGGCCCTAGACTGATTCGCGCGGCAGGATCATCGCGAGGGCTCTCCTAAGCAGCATTTCTTTACAGGATCTGCCAATTGCAGCTGAGACGCCGGACAACGGGAAGCTCTAGAATGTACCAGTCTACCTGAAGCTTGTAGATGGGCAGATACGGCAATATCCGAGGTCATGCACCCCCTCTCCTCGTACCTCATACGATGATCGTGGTGCATAGCGAAGTGGGATAAGGACTGCGGATGGGCATATTCTGGTAGGAGAGCGCAGGATCGACGGTAACAGGATATGGCAGCTGCAGCGGATCTCTCTGCGCGAGAAAGATTACATTGACGCCGAGGCAATTTTTTTTTGTTTTGTTTCACGGAGGGGAGGGGGCGTCAGAAGGGGGAAAGCCTAGCATAGCGGCCGTGTACAGCGGGCCATAGAGCGTATTCCGGCTCTGCGAGGGCAGTGCGAGGAGTCTACAAACCCTTCGATTTCCCCGTCTCTGTCATTTTTTGTGCAGTGTAATTGTGCAATCAACAATCAGCTAGAATTTCTCGACTACTCTCAACCATTTCCACGCGTTCGAGGTGGCCGCTTTTGACTTTAAACCACAATATACCTACAAGCCAACTCTTCCGCACTCTAAGAACACAGCAACCCGCGGCAAACCTGCCCTGGAACAAACCAGCATCCTCAACAAGCTCCAGCACATCAAGTCGAGCGGTGCATCGCTCAGCACGCCATGACCAGCAGCAGCGGCAACAGCCGATGATAACACGGGCTACAGACCCGGAATTTGAGGTATGTGATGGAGATGTATTTGGCTTGTAGCGACAGTGACTGACTTGTGGGGATCTTACCAGAGACCGGCACTATTTATAGACGCAGCGACAAAGCACCGAGATCACGTTCCGTTCGCAAGCCGATTGAGCAACATTTGTACCTCTTGAGTGACTTCAGCCGGCATATATCATCCCGCCCCTCGTTCGGTAGTACGACTCTATCGACTATTGTGGAGGGAGGCAGACCGTGACCACGTCGACGTGACGCGTACCCGGCCAAAAGAAGGCAGAGCCCTTGATACCGGAGCTCTTGCATCGCGAGAGAGTGAGCCGTCAAGTGGCGATGACGATGGTTGTTTGAGCGATAGCGATCCCGACCTCAGCAGTGTGACGGATGTTCGAGCGAGGCCGGGCTCGGCTATTCGGGTACGAGGATGAATTTCCCATGGGGGTTCTAGACGAGCAGCGCTTACTGGCATAGAAGGAGGGCAAGCCTTGGAATTGGATCTTCAAGAAGTTCCCAGGCAGGACTCTGGCCGCAGTACGCACGCGCCGGACCATGGTAGAGTACAGCACAGAGTCAAATTAGCTTCCTCCTACAAGTGGACATGCAGCGGCTCAAGCCCTGTGTGCCTACTTGCCCCTTGGCATCTGCTGGGACGAATGTCTAAAAAGAACCCCAATCATTCTTCTGTTGGCCAGCCCTATCGCGGGAGTAGTTGTGGTCGAGTTAAGCAGCGTTCAAGGCGAGAAGCATTGGGGGAATCAGATACAGGTGTACAACACCACAAAAAGATGAAGAGGCACGACCTCTTTACCAGAAGCAGCTGGTTTGTTCTCAGTGAACTGGAAGAGCACCTAATTCCTTACTTTTTTGGAGGTGGTCTGGGGCCTTTCATCATCAGACCATTCTCGTTTATAGGAGAACGTTTGGCCGCCGTGGTCATCAGCAAGCCTGGTCATGAAAATTCTCCAGTCTGGTGATTCTGTTTGTAGCCGCTCTGTATCTCCCTGGGCAATATTTTCACTACCCTGAGCAGTTGGTATATTCTTTGCACTTGTTCCTGTGCCTTCTCGGCCATTGCTTGAAAGGGGATAATGGCTGACTGGCAAAACATGTGCGTTGTTTGACTTCGAGATGAGTGCATGACGTGTAGGACTTTGCTGGGGGGGTCGGGCGGCGCGCGCAGTCAATCCTAAGTGTGGATTTTGGCTGATCTTCGAAGTTGCCGGAATATTGGAAGGCCGTGGGTGAGTTTTGCGTGGGGTTTCTTGATGCCCGGCCTGACCTGGTGGCTCGGTCCGTCCGGTTATTGTTTCGTGAACAGGAGAGTGACTTCTTTCAACGCTTGCAAACATTCCCGTTCTCAACGCTCTATTGGCCTTGATTTGTTGCTCGAGCTCGGCAGTTAAGGCATCACAGCCGTCAGACACGGTCGTCGCTCTATTTATGACAACGTAAGCCGCTTTTGCAGTCTGTTCTCTTTTCTGTTCCGAAGCAGCATATTTCCTGCTCAGCTCCTCGTTTTCCCTCTCCAAATGATCGCATTTCGTTTTCATTTTTTCGACCTCCAGTTCCTTTTCTTCGAGCTTTTCCAACACGACGTTATTGTTCCGCCTAGCCGACTTAAGCTCTTTCTTCGTATCTTGAAGCTTTTTGCCCAGGTCTATATTGCTGTTCCGTAGGGTGTTGTCCGAAGTTTGCAGCTCTAACACCTTCGATTGCAGCTTTTCAAGCCTTGCAGGATATTTCAACAACTGGCGGGTCATAGGCAGGTAACTTTCGAAGTCGCCGGAGTTGGAGCCTTCGTCCACAACCACAGTGCTTCCGCTGTCGACGTCGTCATCATGTTCGTCATCGTTATGTGGCTCATTTCCCTCGTCGTCTTCGTCATCTACGCTAGGAACCATCGTATTACCACGCCGTCGTGCAGCTTTCGATGCGTTGGTTTCTTTCTTAAGGGTCTTCTCGCAAGACGCTGACGATGAACTTGATCGCGGGCTCTATAAAGCGGTTAAGGCCAATTATTTCAAGTTCTACAGGCCGACTCACCTCAATTCGAACGAACTTCAATGATCCGTTTTTCAATAATCCCATTGAAGCTTTCAAATCTTTGTCACTCCATTTCCACAGCGATCTCTGATGTGGAAATTTGTGAAACGCTTCTCGCCATGAAAAGTCCCACTTCCAGCCTCTACGACCAGCAGAACCGTCTCCGACGAGATACTTGTGAAGATCCTTTACGTGTCTGCCTGTCTGTTCCACTGCGTATTTTGTCAGCAGCCATTTGCGGTTGATTAGACAGCTACAAAGACATACAGATATGGTTCCTGAACGCATCTTCCGCGGCCCTTGCAAGCTGAAATTCAGGTTCATCTAGGTCTGGCGCTTCTTCCAAGTCCTCGATATATAATTCGTCACTCTTGAGAGCCTCGAAACACTCTAGAATATCGAGTTCGCTCCACAAACTCAGTTTTTTGGCAGGGAAGCTTCTATAGTTTCCGTTGAAAGCCCATCTGAAACGATTCGGCGCGCCCGGGTCATCTCTTTGGGGGAAGACATTTGTCCCGTCGAAAATAGCTTTTGTCTTGACAATTTGTCGACCGATTGCGCGTTCTAGAAGAGAAACCGAATTGGTAAGACTTAAGTTGACGATACGCAGAGTAAAGAGAATCACCAATGTGCTTTGCCAACAGCTCTCGCATCGCTGCTTGGAGGTCTTTCTTCCATTCAGGCTGTTTGTTCTCGAGGAGAAACTCCACTCTGTCATATACCGTTTGGAATGTTTCTTTGGTCCGATGATCCCAATGGTTATTCAAATCTCCATCTCGACAGCGTCCGCATTGAGGAGTAGCCGAAGACATGATGAGGATGATTCGAGCCCAGGATTAAAGAATTCGAATATGAGAAAAGTATGATCCAGTGGAATTATGTTAGACGAAAAAGAGAGAGCGGCGGGCAAAAATGTCAGCTCGCCTGGGGCTCTTGAGGGGACGGGGACTTCCTACAAATGTTAATCTCCACAGCAACAGGCAGACATAACAGAAGCGTTCGTCAAAGGGTCTGTGCAAGCGCCAAGCAAGGGTCAGATGTTACCCAACAACGGTATCACTACTCTCCCACTCTCCCCCAACACTTAATACGAAGTATCAAACATTTGAGGAGGACATAGGTGATGTGCCAAAAAAAAAAAAATCGTAATCTTAGCCTTACTAGTATGTAGTGGCTATTGAGGGATGATGCGCAAATATGGAGGTATAGCCCATAAGTTATTGTAAGGCTAGAAAACAATACCCTTGCTCCGATCAGTGCTCTTGACTGAATCGGGTAGTTTGTTTGCAGTAGCACTCGGTAAAGACAATACTTACTCTATCAGGGAAAGTTTTATTTACCTCCCAGCCCGCCCCTCCCCCCCTTGGATTAACAATACTTATGGGCTGTGCCTCTGTACAGTATGGGAAGACACATGGCCAGTCAACCGGGCCTTGCGAAAGTTCATCCTCGCTCGCTAAACAGGGATGTCAAAGCCTTACCAGAAAAAGGTCAGATACATGCTCAGGCGAGCGGCAAGAAGCGTGTGACAGCAGAAGAGTAAGAGTGAAGGTTCTGGAGTGGAAGACCTAGAGCCCATCCCCAAAACTGTCGCTTTCATGCTTCGCCTCTGCTCTTCTAGATCAGTTTGCGAGCTACACCAGGTCACTATCACCACCGTAGTAGGAGGAAGTGGTCCCGGTCCCAACCAAGGGCGTTGATTGTATTTACAGCGCTAACTGAGCCTCTGTGGGGGCTGTTATCTCCCAAAACAACCCACAATAAGACGCAAGGATAGGCGGGATACAAGATCACATGGAGTTTTTATTTGATTTTCTGGTGTACCGTACTTTGTCAGCTCTGGGGCGGAGGCGTAGTCTCGTGATCACATTTCTAGCCTCAATTCTATTTAGTGCGCCTTCATAGCGCCTCAGGCAGCTGAAGACCCATGGAACATACATAAAAAAAGGTTCTGGAGTGGAGACCAATCAGCTCCTGGTCCTGTCGTCGAGAAAGGCAGCTAAGAGGCTCTTCGACCACTAAGCAAATGCTTGCTGAACAAGCTGAGCAACTGGATGGGGAGCAAGAATCTTTCTAGGAATTCTGGCAAGTCGGCTGCAGTAAGCAGCGTCTAAACCCCCCGAAAACAGTAGCTAGTCTACTGTCTAGCCGTTAAATAAAGTATAAAACTTTAGATATTTCTTTTTGTTTCCAAGATTGAAGTTTCATATTATATCAGTTCCAATTCCTCTGGAGTATCATTGCTATTTTCATCTCATCTCAAACCCTTCAGCCGAAACAGCCTCTCCCAATTCACTATAATTCACTCTGTATTCCCTTGCAAATATAGGCTTTTAAAAGTTTATTCATTAAAATGTATATTTTGCCCATGCACACTCAACGTATGTAATTTATATCCACCAATCCATCCATTCATCTAGGATGCCCCCCCTCAAAAGCCCTCAAGATATAGCGCCCCTCCAAAGCTCAAAGTTTTCACAATAATAACGCCACAGCAAACACACCTCCCAGCCAACGCTCAAACCCAACGCAAACTCCAGCCATCCTATATGCCCTGTGCCAACCTTAAAAGTAAAGCAACGCTTCAATGCTCGAGAAATGGGGTATCGTTTTTGGAAAAGAAAAAGTGCTAAAAGCAGAACAAAGGAAATAATGCAGAATGTGCAAGCAGTGTAGGAAACTACACAGATAAAACGGGTGATCAGTCCTCCTCCTCTGAATCACTATACATGACTGTAGGCTGTCTGACGTCCTCATAATCGTCGTCATCTTCATCTTCCTCTGGATTTCTTCTGCGGCGTTTGGACTTCTTGCTGTGGTCTATCGAGCTGCCACGCGAAGCGCCGTTCATTCTCGAGGTGGAGGAAAGGGAGGAATGGGCTGAGTGACCGTTCTCTAATTTGCGCTTCAGAGTGCCATTCGTGACTGGTGTAGAAGTCTTTCGGTCCCGGATCGAATTGTTGGGGTTGTTATTGAAGGGAGATGTTGAAGGTGCAGATCTGGTGGTCGATGTCGCAGACTTGGATGGATTGAGTTGATCCCGGATGCCGCGGATATCTATAGTTTGGTCGGCAAATTTACGTGCAACAACGTTCTGGAATTGTTCCATACCCTTTTTGTTCTCCTCAGTCTCGCCTCTAATCTCCTTGATATCGCTTTTCACCAACTCTATCTCGCTCTCGAGCTGGACCACCTTTGGCACTATAGACTGGAAATCGTTCTTCATCTTGCTGTTGAGCTTTGACAAATCGTGAGTGTTTCTATCCATTTCAGTGCGCATCTCTTTCTGGAAGTGAGAGTCAGTATCTTTCCCGGCCCGTGCTTCCAGTGTGGTAATTCTTGTGTTATGATTGCTCGTCCTGGATTCCAAAGAATTCACTTTGTCGGAAAGTGTTTGAGTGGCCTCTTGGATATCCCGTATTTCAGATAGTGGCAGGTGCGTGGCGACTTTTTCCAGAGCTGAAACCCGTTCTGCAGTAGCTTGAGCTTGACTTTCGAGATTGGGTAGGATTTGTAGCTGAGGAAAATGCTCCTGGTTGAATTGGTGTACCATCGATTGGTGAAGGTCGAGGGTATTGATTTTGGAGACCCGAGTGTCGAGGTTGGTGAAAGCTACGCCTAATCCTTCAAGCCTGTTGAATACCCCATCTGGCTTGAACAACTGGTCATGAAGATTTTGCGTATTTTGCTGTACAATGGCGAGATTGTTCATATGCTTCTGTTCGAAACTTGAGAAGGACTTTGCTACTGCATTCTCCACAACAGTTGGATTTTCTCCTGTAGGTGATGTCGTCTGAGATGGCTGTAAAGTATTGATTTGATCAGACATGCGTTGAACATTCTCAACAATATCGTCAATATTGCGTTCATTCGTGGCAGCCTTAATCTTAACTTTGTCTAGTTCCTTGCCCACAAAATCATCGTTGACTTCATGCGAGGCCTCGATTTCCTTTGCAACCCACTCTCGGGTTGCGAATTTTTCTGTGGGGCTGCGGAATGGCGGAAGCCGTGCCTCTATAAAAGCCACGCGCTGCTTCAATTCCGAATCTGTGGTTGTATTGGCTGGTAGGGACGCTGAAGTAATTCTGCTTCCTGAAACTGGAGTAGCTGCGCGGTTATCTGGAATAGGAGATCTTGTCGGTACTTCCTTGCGCTGCTTGTCCACCTTCTCGTTCAGACTAGCCCACTTTTCATTCATAGTATTGATCGCCTGTTTCATATCGGTAACCTCGTCCAGAGCTTCGCTGAACTTTGAAGCTCCGACATACGTCTTATTATTTTCCTCGCAAGTTGATAGCCTGTTTTCCACTCTCTGTACCCTGGTTTCCACTCTGGAGAAATTAAGGGCTCCAAGCTGCTTATCGAGCGTTTGCACCCTTGCTTGGAGGTCTTGAAGAGGTACGAGAATAGCAGGATTTAGAGGAAGGTCTGCTGGTGGCGTAGCGGGCTTAGAGCTTATGCGTACTACCTCTTGCTTGAGAGTATTCAAGTCTTGCTTCGAAGCATATTCCTGCTTGGATAATTTGCCTACGGCGCTCACGGTAGCGTCTATGCCCTTCTTCCAATCTTTCAGCTTCTCTTGGAACGCAGCCTGCTCTTTGGCTGTGTCGGTGATATGCTTCGCATGGGTTGCGACATCGCCCTTGGCCTGCTCCAGACCTTCAATTAGAGGCGTGATTTGACCCTCGAGGTTCTTAGAGTTCTCCGCAAGCTCTCCTCTAATCTTGTGCAACTCCGCTTCGACGTTTGGCAAGCCATTCAATCGTTTAAAAAAATCATCGAATCTTTGTAGTGTCTGCTGTAGATCTGGTGGAATACGAGATAAAACCGAAAGAGCCGATGTAGCACTTCGCTTAAGATCTTGAATCTCTTTTTGTGAATCGTCAGCTTCCTTTTTCAATTCGGAACGTATATCGCCTTCAAATTTCGATTGAAGGGCTTTGGCTTCCCCAAATTTGCTTTGAGTGGACGTGTATTGTGATACAAGCGTAGAATGCTTCTGCTCAAGCTGTTCACGTGCCTTTCTCTCGTCATCCATCTGCTTCTTCTGGTCTTCGAGCTGCTGCTGGAGATCGTTGCATCTCTTAGTCAAATTGTCGCAATCTTGGCGCATTTTCTGTTGTCCCTCAGCACTATTTCCTACAGAGCTTGCTCCTAAAACGTTTGGGATTCTAAGGGCAGCAGAAGTAGCGATATCTTTGAGAGAGCTGTCCTTCTCCTCCAATCGTTTATTTATAGCTTCTAACTGTCGTGCAGCGTGATCTCTAGCCTTTCGTTGCGACTCCTCGCTCGCCGGAAATTTCGCATGATTGGTTTTTCCTTTATTGTATTCATCCCTTTTTTTCTTAACCTCCTTCTCGGCTGCTGCTCTTTGCTGCTTCAAGAGGGCGGTGTCCGCGGCCTCATCCCCAAATTGCTTGAATATGTCGGCTAGAGTTGTAGTGATTGCAATATTTACTTCGGAAGGTGCAGCAACAGGAGCAGTTGTGGACGCAGAAGGAGTTGTAGCTATGTTTCTCTGAGCGGGAACAGATGATGCTGACAACGTCGAGTCCTTTGGTGTCTGATGGATGGCTGGTGACGAGTCGTGCCTTACAAGTTTTGGGATGTCAGAAGACGGTCGTGGACTAGATGCGCTAGAGCCTATTAAGAGTCAATGAACGGAATTATACACATTTAGTGCACGTCTTCAATTCACATTGCCGTTTTCATCATTCACTTGAATTGAGCCTTTGCCAAGAACTAGGATTATAGACAGCAAAGACATGGGACTTGTGAATAGGGGTGGGGAGGGTGATGAGTATGTAAATCATATAAGATTTAATATTTACCATGATTTCCAAGAGGTGATGGCCTGGGTGACTGTTGCGCCGGACGCTGGTAGCTACTACGGCGTTCATCGAAGGATGGCCGCGACGGTGCATATCTTGGTGGTGATCTTGAACGCTCTCGTCCACGATCTCGGTCCCAGCTGGTTGGCTTGGCTTCGCGAGGGTGAACGCGATCAGACGTGAATTCAAACCCTCTATCTCGTGGAGCTCTGGGCGGAGACCGGTCTCTTCCCCTCGGACTTCCTCCATAGCCCGACCTCATGTCTTCGTATGACTCGTAAGATTCATTGGCGTAGGAGGGTATGAATTGATCGTAGGAAGTTCGGGGGCCAGCCAAGTGTGTGCTGGAAGTAGATCTGTACTGACTTTGTGGCATGAGCGGCAGACTAAGTAAGAGGGCGCGTTAGCCGATCCGATTCTATGTGAATTGAACGAAAGGTAGAAATAGAACGTGAATGCGGAGGAAAGTGCGGTGGACCTTCAGGACTCAGCTTCAGCTGAGCACTTCCAGGATCTCTCGTGAAAGTAAACAAAGCAATTATTGCGAGCTGGAAAACGCGCAGAAGGCAATATTAAGTTGAGTATCGAACACGGTACCAAACAGCCTTTGCAGCAAACAAAGCTGCGTAAGAAAAAGTGCAGGGTAGAGGACGTAAATTCTCACCGTTTATGAATATGTGCCTATCCCGCCAACGAGCTGCAAGTGTTTCGGAACTCTGTTTGCGCATACGAGCATTCGCATCATCAAGAGGGTCAACTGCTACAGGAGAGGAGCCGAAGATCTGGTCAAACAGATTGCTGCTGTTTACTGGTGCTGGTGCTGGAACTGTTGCTTCTATTCTCGTCCTGTCGCTGCGATTCGAAGTGGGGTGGAGTTGGGAGGCGATCAAACGTCCAAAGAATTCATGTCCAAGCTGCAGTGTAACTCGAGAGGCGGTCCTATGCACGGGGCGAATGTTCGAGAATCCAGGGACAAATTATGTACGAGTGGGAGAAGGAGAGGGAGAATTGCGCGTTGGGAGGGGAGAGACTGATGGCGGTGGACTATCGGTGGAGATATCTTTAAATTTTAGAGGAGCGCGTTCCCCCGAGTGCATGCATGATAAATGGGAATGCGATATGCCTGTCCTGTCCTGTGTGCATACTTATACTTATAGTGCCACTTTATAATTCGTTTTCATAGGACAAGAACCCAGATTACCTACCGAGGCAGGGATTATTTGCGCTCTCGCCACACCTTTGCATCTCTGGGTGCACACCAAAAATCCAACAGCCGTTGAAGCTTTACTCGTTACTTTAAAGATTTAGATTTCTCGGCGGCCAGTACTCCTAAACGTTATTGGCGCGTGTGACAGCAATTTACACAACCACCGTCCTACATCTCCACCTCCCTCAAGATGGCTGCTGTGAGAACCCCCCTCCAAAGCAACAACATCACACTGCTAATATGTCTGCAGGCAATCCAAACAGTCTCCGAGAGCAAGGAGCTCCGGGGGCTCAATCTGATCGCGGCGCATTCCCACATTCGCGGCCTGGGAGTCGACCCAGAGACCCTAGAACCACGAGCTTCATCGCAAGGGTTAGTAGGGCAGGAGAAGGCGCGTAAGGCCGCGGCGGTGATCTTGCAAATGGTAAAGGAGGGGAAGATTGCAGGCAGAGCTGTGTTGATTGCTGGCCCGCCCAGGTAGGTCAACCTCGGGTCGCACACAAGGCTGGCGCTGACGGATATGCAGTACGGGAAAGACGGCGATCGCAATGGGTATGGCACAGTCACTGGGAACCGATGTGCCGTTTACAATGTTGGCATCCTCCGAGATATTCTCCCTAGAGATGTCCAAGACAGAAGCTCTCGAGCAAGCGTTCCGAAAGTCAATTGGTGTTCGAATCAAGGAGGAGAGCGAGATGATCGAGGGCGAGGTAGTCGAGATACAAACAGACAGAAGCGTAACGGGCGGCACGAAGCAAGGAAAGCTTACCATCAAGACCACGGATATGGAATCGGTCTACGATATGGGTAGCAAGATGATCGATTCGATGACCAAGGAGCGCGTAATGGCAGGCGACATAATCTCAATCGACAAATCTTCTGGCAAGATCTCCAAACTCGGCCGGTCGTTTGCAAAGTCGAGAGACTACGATGCTATGGGCGTAGACACCAAATTCCTCCAATGTCCCGACGGTGACCTTCAAAAGCGAAAAGAAGTAGTACACACTGTATCCCTCCACGAAATCGACGTAATCAACTCCCGCACCCAAGGCTTCCTCGCTCTCTTCTCTGGCGACACTGGTGAGATTCGCTCTGAAGTGCGCGACCAAATCAATACCAAGGTCGCAGAATGGAAGGAAGAAGGCAAGGCTGAGATTGTACCCGGTGTCCTCTTCATCGACGAAGTACACATGCTCGACATCGAATGTTTCTCATACATCAACCGGGCTCTCGAGGATGAGCTGGCACCTATTGTCATTATGGCTTCCAACAGAGGAAACTCTCGTCTTCGAGGCACGAATTATAAGTCCCCTCACGGCTTACCTTTAGATTTCCTCGACCGTGTGGTCATTGTGAGCACACACTCTTACCAGAAGGAAGAAATTCAACAAATTCTCTCTATCCGTGCCGCAGAAGAGGAAGTAGATCTCACACCCGATGCACTTGCTCTCTTGACCAAGATCGGCCAAGAAACAGGCCTCCGCTATGCCAGCAATCTCATCACCACCTCCCAGCTCATCTGCGCAAAGAGGAGAGCGAAGCAAGTAGGCATTGAAGATGTGCAGAGGAGTTTCAGCCTCTTCTACGACTCAGGACGCAGCGTAAAATTCGTGGCTGAGTTTGAGAAGCGGCTGATTGGAGATGGAGGTGCTGTTAGTCTAAGCGTTACGAACGGGCATGGAGATGCTATGGAGCTTTCTTGATTTTGGAAAGGGGCGTTTGGTGATATCTACTTGCGTACCGGGGCCAAAATGGATGGTAGATCTTTTGTTGTACCTTATGTATGACTAGGAAAAGCTGGCGTTAGACATTGGTGCTAATGGAGCAGATACGAAGTGCAATGCTGTTTCTTGTGAAATTCATGTACTATTTTTCATCCTACTTTTGGGTATCATGGTTTTTACTTTTGCCTTCCTTTTCACTTGATTCATACATTGTTCATACAAAATCCACCACCCTACTCCACCCGCCTTCTTCACCTTCTCTCCTAAACTCAACTCCTTCCCCAAAATACCCGGCTTCCTGCCATGCAACCATAGTAGCGCCATCGTAAGGACCTTGTTTCGCAGCCCCATCCCTTCCATCCGTCCATCTATACTCCCACATCTTGGTTCCCTTTTCCTCTTCAAGTTCCTCGACAGGCGGCTCAACCCAAGGCTCTCCAGCTTCGCGGGCGTACTGCCTTACAAGCATCTCTCGTTCTTGCTCATAGATATCCGTCTGGCCTCTTGTGAGCAACTGGTCCGCTGCACCTGTGATCTTGTCCACTGCCTCCCGAATCCTGATTTGCTCTTTATCTTCTACTTTTTCGGTGCTGTCGTCCATATCCATGGCATCGTCCTTTTTGGCTTGTTTTTTGAGCTTCCATTTTGGGATTTTCTTTTCTTTCTTTTGGCCCTTTCCTAATCTTGCCAGCGCTTCAAGAACTGTCTCTCCCTTTTCGAGTTGTAGGATGAGACTCCGTAGTATGTCCGGGAGTAATAACGCATCATCTTCCAGGCGCTTTTGCCTCCTCTCAGCTTCTCTCTTTTCATGAGCCTCAGCAGCCTTTTTCATATCCTTCTTACTAACTCCTTCCAGCCACATATCATGCTTCGCATCTGGATCCGCAGCTTTTCTGACAAAATTTCCCGCATCATCGAACCGTCCCTCTTCCTGCTCAGCCTTCATATTAAACGCATCAACCTTCGGTGCATTCCTCTTCAAGCCTCCCGCTCCAATCTCCTCATCAATATCTTCTTCCACCGCCGCCAATGCAGCCTCCTCTTCATCATCACTTGACTCCTGATCATCCATAGCATGCGTAGACAATTTCCCTTTCGGATCCAGCGCAAAATTCGAAGATATATGCCCCCCAGATTTACTTGAAAGCACCTGCCCCTCAATCTCATCCTCCTCCAAAAACCTCACAGCCTTATTCTTCCTCCCCTTCCCAGGCATACTCTCATCCTCATCCCCATCGCCCTCTTCCAAATCAGCAAACATATCCGCATCCTCCTCCATCTCGCTCTTCTTCCCGCCTTCTTTGCCATACCCATCCAGCGCATCGGCTAGACTCACATCGCCCTTTGTTCTCTTCTCGGCGCGCGCATCGAAGCCTTCATTATCTGAATCGCTGTCATAGCCGTCTAGATTTACAGCGCCGCGTTTTGTGCCTGCTCCTGAAGCACCAATTACATCTGCTTCGAGGACAGCGTCTTCTTCTGGTGCATCCGGGGCCAAGGCTGAGGGGTTGCGGATATCGAATTTGGTGGAGGGGCCGCTGCTGGATTCCGAGTCTGCGTGGTGAGTGCGGGCGAAAGCTTCGCCAGCACGATTAGGGCGCGCAGCGGAGAAACGTGAACTCATTGTGAGTCTGTATTGTAAATGTATATTCGGGGAACGAAATGGAAGCTTATGAATGAGACGTTGAAGCTGGGAATGAAGCTTTGTCGGTAGTACTTCGGGTAAATTGCTAGCCAGGCACGGGCCGAACGTCATCTAGGATTTAGATACGGACTGATTGTGAAGCACCGACTTTCTTTGTACTTTTTGTCATCTGCGGAATATTTGACAACGCTCATCTTCTACACTTTACTCCGTAGTTTTAATCGTCAAGATGGTAAGCTCTTTTCGTCCTGCAAATTAAATTCTTCTAACACAACAGCAGGCATTCCAAGGCGGTTACTTTGAGGACGAAGATCCCATGGCGATGTACAACATGCTCCAGCGGGGTGGACGAGGAGGAGCCATGAAGCGCTTCGACGAATACTACCGCTGCTATCCCACAGTTATGCTTCCAGGACCAGACCGCGATCACCTCAACTTTGGTGGCAAGATCATCCTGCCACCGTCGGCGCTCGAGAAGCTCACACGACTACACATCACCTACCCCATGCTGTTCGAGCTCTTTAATGGACAGGCAGAAAAGACTACGCATGCAGGTGTGCTGGAGTTCGTCGCGGAGGAAGGCAAGGTCTATCTGCCAAACTGGGTACGTTCTCTTTCAACCCTCCTGGAAACACTGTGGCTAACACTCCTCAGATGATGAAGACCCTCGAACTCGAAACCGGCGACCTGATGCAAATCAAATCCACCGACCTACCCTCCGCCTCCCTCGTAAAGCTCCAACCACAAAACACAAATTTTCTCGACATCTCCGACCCCAAAGCCGTTCTCGAGAAAGCATTCCGTGATTTCGCAACCGTTACGAAAGGCGATATCTTCAGCTTCTCATACAACGACACCGTCTACGATGTCGCCGTCCTAGAGGTAAAGCCAACCAGCGACAAAATGGGAGTCAGCATGCTCGAAACAGACGTGGAAGTCGACTTCGCTGCTCCAGTAGGCTACAAAGAACCCACCTCGAACCGTGGCTCAGGAACCAGTACGCCGCGCAGCGTGGCGGGCTTACCAGCCGGAGGGATGTTACATAACCATGGCACGATGGCGCAGGCTATAAACTACGATGCTATTGCTCCGTCTTCGAATACAGCTGCTACGGGCGCAAGAGCCGTGTCTTCAAATTTCTTACTTGGAGGCCAGAAATTGTCCAACAAGAAAGGCGGAAAGGGTCCTACCCCCAAAGCTTCCACACCTGTAGCAGGAACATCCACAAACCTACCTCCTCAACCATTAAAACGCACAAACGGACCCCAGCCTCTCCGCTTAGCGCCCAACAAGCTCTTCTTCGGCTACGAAATCAAGCCCCTTAAGACACAGGCCGACAAAGACAAAGAGAACGCCGATGCGGCGCAGCCGCATTTCGCGGGCCAGGGACAAACGCTTAGAGGTGGCGTGAAGCGGAAGGGCGAGGAGAAGGAGAAGGTGGAGGTTAAGGAGGAGAAGAAGGAGAGTGTGGGGAGACGGTTGGATGGGAAGAAAGTCTGATCTGCATACCGCATACCGCATTTACGAGAGGCGTTGAGAGAAAGGTGGAAAGGCGTCTGGTGCTGGTGGATATTATCTTGGGGCAAATTGCATATCTAGGTACTGAAGTAATATACTGGCTTTTCTTGAAGGGGAGAGCTACGCTAGTTGAAGATTGGTGTGAGGTGTGTGCGGACTAGTTGTTTTTGCATGCACGGTACGGCTTGTTTTTCAATCTCAACGGGGATAATTTTGCTGCGTTCTACTATACACATGCGAGAGAAGACGAACCACGGGTTTTCCTTAACATCTACTTATTCAGGCTTCCTGCTCGCAAGATAGGGATCTTCTCGCGATAGACATGAAGGGGCGGTTTTAAGAATACTTCATGGGAAATATCGAGCTTGACCTCACTTTGGTAGATGCGTGTCTTCTTGCTCAACTTGGCATTTATTACAACTTGAAGTTCTAATAATGGTGGATATCAACGGGCGGCGCACATTGTTGCGGTATTCGAGACTGGGACTCAACCGCGAAACATTCGCGATGCGAGAAAAAAAGTCACAACACCGCATTCGTTATTCTGCTAATGTTTCATTTCTTGTTGCTCTTGGACCAATTGAATCGCTGGTATTTTACGATTCTGGTAATGAAAGACGAAAACATCACATTGTTCTCTTTGTTCTAATTTCTTCCTTTGGTGGCACGCGACCCTCTCTTTATCTCTTTGTCGCGCACACTCTGAATACATGATATATTTTAATTATCTCTTTGCGTGTCCTATCACTTTCTAAATTGAAGCCGTATATGTGTCAATTATAAATTGCGCCATTTTTACATACTTCCCGACATACGATGGCGGCAGCCACGCCAGAAACTCCAGACCTAGCCACGGTCCACATCCGCATTTTGGAATCTCTTACAGGCGCTTTGTCGAAGGCAATTAGCTCTGAGTATGCATCGCTAGCTCAGAAAAAGGGGTCGATCGAGCCAAGCTCGAGTCTAAAGCCAGGACCGGAAGTCGCCCCCCAGCTGCAAAACGTTGCGCCGCAAGTCAAGGTTAAACCACAAGAAGTTGAGTGGGAAGAAAGCGAGACAGAAGAAACAGAACCGCGAGAAGTCGAATCGAAATTCCACTCAATGTTCAAAGATGTACAAATAGCCCAGCCATTGCACGAGGAGTCTGAAGTTGAAGAGGAGTTTATTCCAAGGGAAGGTTTGAAATCTACGGGAAGTTTTCAATTCGATTCCTCCCGGGACCCGATTCAGACGGAAGCACGTCTAGTTGTCGAGATTCCCTCGAACCCTCAGAATAAGGATAGAACTACGAAATCGAAAAGAGCAAAATCAACAAGTTCCGATCTCCACCAGTCTCCCCGCAACGAGACCGGGGTCGCGGCTCCACAACATGAGGACTTTGCTACAAAAAGCACAGTCTTCAGAAGGAGTGCAACTGGACAAATATTCGAGCGCAATGCTAGGGGACAATTTGTTTCGAGCGAAGACAAATATGAGAAAAGCTACGAAACTAGTTCCGATTCTGACTCTGAAGATGAATTCGTTCCCACTGAAGCGAAGAAAAGGAGGGTTTCCCCGGCTTCTAAGCCTAATGCGAAGAAAGCCTCGAGAACTAACACCAAGATGAGTGAAGTCTCACCCTCATCAAAGCCTTCGAGAGCGAGTCGAAATACCCATAACGAGAGTTTGAGCAGCGAGAAAACGGGAGACGAGAAGCGGCGCCCAGGGAGTAACTCCCAAAAATTATGGGAGAACTTCAAATCGCCCACATCAGTTTCTGACCCCTCATTGGATACCGAGAAAAAAGGTAGAGAGAATATTTTGCGGTCTGATGCAGACAAGAGGGAGGAATACGAGGCTAATAGGTCGAGGGGTGTGGAGAAGTCGAGGGATTATTATCCAGCTACCGATGAGGAAATTGCCGCAGCGAAGATTTATGGCCGAAATTTGGTGCAGAGTGTTTGGAGAGAAGAGGCGCCGAAGAAGGAAAAGATTTGGGGGAGGGTCTGGGCTAGGTACGGGGATGACGGTATGATCTCTAGGGCCCTTCACTCGATGCTTGTACGTTACTGATACATTGATATAGAGAAAGACGATCCCCCAGCTCCTGGTCCATACGAGTGGAAAGAAAAAAAGCACCTACGCCAATTCCTACGCCGTCGCTTTGCTACAATCCCCGTAGAAGTTGCTAAAAAGCCCGGTATCACACTCGCGGAACTGTTAGACACGAATCCCAAAGAGGAATGCGATCCCCCTATCCCAAAACGAACCATCACAAGCTCAATCCATTTCAAAGACGTAAACGGAGAATCCCTAATCGTAAAAATTAACACCGGCATCGAAGAACTCTTTGATGGAAAAGCATGCGGCGACATGGTTACACACATCCGTGAAGCCATGGACCGTCTTCATCACCGCGGCGTACCAGCACCTCCACCTTCCAACACCGATAAGCGGCACCCACGAAAAAACTACAGAGAGGCCCGACAATACTGGCATAATAAAGGCAAAGATGCCGGCGTCTTCCATTTTGCGTGTTGGAATGCTAAAGGACATGCACACGATAAATGGCTTCGTTCTACAGGCCCCTACTCTCATTTTCTTTCGAAAGACATGGTTGGCTACGGGTCCTGGCAGTTTGGAGCCCGGGTCAGATTTTTACAAGATATGGCGCCTGTGCAGCAAGCTATGAGTCTCTGGTTCGAGACCGTGGCGCCGGCCAAATATGAGGCGTACCGGCAGCATGTCGATACCATGGCCGAGGCTGATACGGGGCTGAGTGCGTTTAAGTTCACGAGCAACATGAGTTTCTTGGGGCTGGCGTATCTGAAGAATATACAAGCACATAATCATAAGGATAAAGGGGGAGTCAGAGATGGATGGGTGGGCATGACTTGCGTAGGCGAGTTCAAGGGCGGGGAGCTTTGTTTCCCGGATTTAGATGTTAAGCTGAGGTTTTTACCTGGGGATATTATTCTCTTTCGATCTTGCATACTGCAGCATTTTGTACGAGCGACTATTGGGGAACGTAGCTCGTTGGTATTTTTCTCGCATTCAAGTGCTGAGACAAGGGTACAAAATGCACAGTTTATGGAGGAAGGAAGCGAAGAGCTGGAAAAGGCGAGGCAAGAGCAGGAGGATGCATTGGCGAAAAAGAGAGCGCATCTGGAGAAGTATAAAGCGTATTCGCATTTGCCGCAGTATCCTACGAAGAAGGAGGACTTGACGCAGAAACAGATGGATAGAGCACGACGGCGAAAGATACGATTCTTGGCCTTTGCGAGGAAAGAAGAGAAAAGAGGAGAGGTAGCGAGTGAAGAGGTCGCGAAGATTGAGAACATGCCAGATTGGAGTTTCTATGAGTTGAACTTGATTGAGCTTGCGAGGTGGGAGAAGGGACTTTATCCATTCGCACCGACAGGGAGCAAGAGAAAGAGGAGTGAGAGCCAGAGGGAGGTCAATAGCCCAGTGGCCCTTCGGGACGAAACACCTGTACGGGCGGTCAGTGAAGATAGAGCAAGCGGGAGTCCAGAATATGTGCCGGCCGAGGATGGTAGTGAGAGTGAGGATGTGGATGAGTCGCCAGGGATTGAAGAAACGACTAGTGATAGCGAGGAGAATGCGTGAAGCTTTGATACCTGGGCAGGATCTTGTATTGGGTTGGGTGTGGAATCGAAACTTCACTTGGACCTCAAGTCAAACCATCCGCCATACACTTCTTCACCAGGCTCGATCTTTCCATCGCCGCAGTATTCGAACTCTCAGCCGTAAACCCCGTCAAATAAATATCCAACTTCAAGCGAACCCGAGCGAATCTCGACGACACTACTTTTGCTGTCGCCAGAAGGCTTATTTTGCTGCTTGTATAGGATTCCTCCAGAAGGAAGGAACATTTCTTACTGTTGCAAGTGTTCGTCTACGTCTAAGATCTAGTCCTAAAGCTCACTAAATTGTGATTGCACACGGGTAACCTACTACAGACGCATTCATAACGTGTTTTGAATATTTACTTGGATGGCAGATGGCGTTTCCTGAGGTTAGGCTGCAAAAATTGGGATTAGGCTCCTTGTTGAAGACCGCCGAAGGCGATGGAAAGTCTGGTAGAAAATGTGACTGAAATGATACTCACATGATTACATTTCAAAAAAAAAATAGAATGAAAACATGCCTGCCCCTTCTGAGTTCAGCCGCCTCGATCTTTTCCCTTTTCGAAATGACTCGGTCGACGGTCGCTGCCTCATGTGCTTTGCCAAACGCTGTTTCCTTGGAAGTCCTTTGCATCGGCCCCGCCATCTCTTCAATTGCTCTTGCCTTTGAAAGCTTTTGGGTAGACCCCAAACTCTTGATTTTTGTCTCAGACCTCGTTGGCAGCCAATTTTCATCCGCCCACGCCTTCCGCTCGGCACGTAAACTTGCCATTTCTGACCTGATGCACAACCCAAATGTGTTCGATATCATTCGAAGCTTCACTATTAAAATCCTTGAAATTTCAGATTGGAAAAGATAGAAAATCACGCAGAGAAGCTTTGGTAACACAGAGTCCTCAGCTGCCAATAAATAAGGAACAACCTAGCAGGCCTCGATTCCGCTTGCTTTGGGTCAGTCTGAAGAGATTTGAAATAAAATTTGATACAGACATTAAATTGTACGAAGCAAATAATGCAAGCTCGTCACGGTGACTCCGGCACGCTTGTCCACAGGCGCTGTTCTACTTTGGGCGTACTCTACTGATGGTCCACATACTACTTGGGATAGTAATAGGACCTGAGTTCGAGTCTGCTGCACGCTATCAAACGCACATTATTATATGAATTGCCGGGATCTCGTCAGCATACCGAACTCCTTGAGACTAACATCGGGAGGCCCTCGATGACCAGACCATCTTCCGCAGATGAAGTGATACTTGCTTGAGTAACATTTTCATTTCCCAGACCCAATATTCTATGATCAACACATCGGCACGAAGAAATAAAAGAATTTCCTTTAATCTTAGACAACGTGAAAAGGAGAAAGTGGTTGTCTAGGCTAGGGCTAGGTAGACGTCTGACGGTAGATTATGTCAGCAACCTTTTATATCACCTAATTTCGACTCATTCTCCTTTCTTCCTTCAACACAACAATCATGATTCAACCACAGCTTCTCAGTCCTACGCGACTGGAAATCTCGAGCAGCAGAGTATCGAAAGATGCCCTCTGTCCCTTATATACCCCCAATGGCGGGGGGTTTGAGAGTTAGGTCTCTTGAACCGCGCGCCGTTGGCGGTTGTTTATCACAGCTGTCACCACGGCATACGCTCTCGTTGCGTACCAGTCGATCAAATCGATACCAAAATTTTGTTCTTAAGAAACCTATTGAGTGAAGAAGGGGCGTGATACGCCAGAGAGGATAGAGGAGGTCAATCAACGATTGACAAGAGCTGCTTCCCGAATCGAAGCAAGAAGATAAAATACCAAAACTAGAAAGGTGAATATTGAAGCCGGGCACCCCTTCATCTTCGAACATTTACTGACTTAGGCTGCTGCCACAGAAAATAATACAATCCAAGATGTCGATCAACAATCTCTCCACAGAGCTTTTGCAGAAGATCTACGAATACACCAACGTTCAAGAAGCGCTTCACCTCGCGCAAACCTCGAAGAGAAACTATCGTACCTTTCTCGGTCGTCGAATGCCAATCCTCGAACAGACGATGTACAATTCATATGGCCCGCTGCCAGAGCTGGTCAAGCTGGTTCTCAGCAAGGAGCCTGAGAAAAGTCGGAGGCCGATGGGGACAGAACTCCGTCGTACAAACATGGTCGAGCGCATCCTCGAAGTTGACGACAAGCCAAAGCTCACTCTTGAGCTGATGAAGAAGATGGTGGCGTACGGAAAAGTTGCAGAAAAATGGGTTGAGTTGTACCCCAGACTTCGATGGCGATTCGGATCCCACCATCGTCGCCTGCTTCGCAGCCATGAGAAACTGCGTGTCCACCGAGCTATTTACAATTATTGGATGTACGCGAACCTTTTCCACGACCAATCCTACATACAATATGATCCCGACTTTCCATCTACACCTGATGACCTCCGGCACCGCCTTGTTAGCACATTCTCCGACACTGCTCTCCATGATCTTAGCGAGCTTGTCTACCATATGAAGCTAGTGATTGAGCTAGACTTGTTCCCCTCGAATCAAACGGTCCAGGAATACCATGGTATGCCTCTACGGTCTTTGGACAAGCTCGCCTGGGGAGAAGAGGGGCCTAGATACTGGCTCCTATCCAACAGTATTTTGAAATTCTCCCCCGAAGACTTCCTTTACCTCATTGAGCATACGACGACCAAGGCGCAGCGTGCAGCGTTCGTAGAGGCACGGGGTGACTATTTCAAACGTACGCCAGCGACGCTGAATGAGTGCATCTGGACCCAAGGGTCTATGTCCCAAGGCGTCGGTCCCCCAAAAGCCAAATCTCTGTGCTTGCCATCGTTGCTCATTGAACGTGGTAATGAGCAGGAAGATGTTGCACGCTGGACCTACACTTTCGGGATGACGGATCTCTCGGAGGAAGAAGACAATGAAATCGAGGAACGCTTGGAAAAGGCCAGGGCCGCGACCAAATTCAGCTCGGCTCCTAAGAAGATTCGATTTCGCACTCCTCGTCCTCCTGACCGCTTTTGATTCTGATGCCATAACAATCAAGGGGAGAGTGGGATACTATGGGATTACTTTCTGAACTTGGTGGATGTATTATATAATTGTTTCGATATTTATTTCTCGCCTTTAGGACTAGTTCAAGAAGATCTTCGGCTTCTAATACTTGACTTCGCGTGTGAGCGAAACATCTTCCCAGCTCCCTGCTTCATTTTACTTGAAGGTGGTTCACACCCTGGCTCCCCTTGACAGATGGTTCTGCCTCTCTCTCTCTTCGGCACAGCTCAGACTTCCGACCATTATCGTTGATAACGATAAAGACCCTTTCTTCCTCCTACGCTTTCCCGGTCCCCTGGCGGACAGAAAAAGCGGCCATAATACTGACATTGCCATACCGAGTCGAACTTTCAAAATCCACAATCTCCAGTGCCGCTTTTTTTTTTGTCCAGCACGAGCCGGTGTAGAAGGACTCGCCATTCGGCCGCTCTTTCCGAGAAGCTGTGGGCACTCAGTCACGAACGGGGTCAAAAGCAAGACCGACCACCGTTTCTGTGTGTACGTGATTTGGTCCACTTCCATTTACCTCGTTCTGGAGACGTAACAGTGAAGCAGGTAGCATCTCAGGAGCCAGGTTCAAATCCTTTGGGAGGCCGAAAAATCGAAAACAGAGATCTTCAAGTGGGATAAAGACCTCGTCGTCGAAAGCTCTGCAAGCATCTTCCGCCGTGATGTTTAGACCCATATCGTACGGTAGCCAGAATGCCATTACCAAAGAATCATGGTGCCTTTTGCCAGGCTCTAAGTCGCCGGAGGAGAGATTGGCATTTGGATTGCGCACGATACCCTTTACCTCCGGTCTGTACTTTTCGATATACCTCTCCAATTTCTGGCGATTGAGAGCCCCAAATTCTCCAAATTCTTCAATCCTGTGCATGATGACATCAAGGTCGGTCGTGAGAGCGCCGCGTACTATAACTGTGGCCAGCCAACACATAGGAGCAGCATATCCTATCTCGTCAGAAAACCAGCCGTTGAGATCGCCAAAATGGGGGAATTTCGTTATCCAATTAGGCCCTATCTCGCATATTCTTTCGAAGTTAAACAATGCTCCTCGAACTTTCTTGACGGTTTTATCCGTAATACGCCAAAGCTTCATTGGCTTCTCCAGCCCCTCTAGACTCACGACTCCGGAGCGATTCAAGTCCATCAGGACCGAGAGGAAACTGCTTTGAATCTTGGCCCGCAGCCACAAGCATTTCATAATTGCTGCAAGCCTGCTGTCTTGGTCTTCAGGTATGCCCTGAGTAGTGCAATTCATCGCTCCATAGAGAAAGTCATCTCCTTCGTGGTACATACGACCAAAATCTGATTTTGACAGCTCCCGCTCAAACAAACGCTTTATCTCCTCACGGCAATTTTCAACACCCCACTTGCCAATGTTTTTCTCGTTGATTTTATTCAGCAGCGAGTAGTCCCATTCTTGTCTGCGAAATCGACGTGATCCTGCAACGACTGGTCTGGGGCCTTCCATGGAGTCATTTTGAGCTGCGGGTGTTTGCTGAGACGACATATCGGATGCAGCGTTATTGTTATTCAGGCGTGGTGGGGGCTTTGAATCCATTTTAATCGAAAAGTATATTTTGAGTCTGTTTGGCTGTTTAGCTGAAATTTTATTGTGGATGCCGAAAATTCATGGTACGTAAGAAATTTTATACTAGGGCTCACGTATTAGTGCATTGTGAGTCATTACTATCCATCGAATTGTGGTAAGCTAGCTGATAAGTGCAAGGTTATATAAATTTTTCTTGAGGTGGTACTAGTATGCAGTGGGTAGCAATAATAACTAGCGCGATAAAGTACTCAAGCGGTTTATATATTCCTGATGCCGATTTGATCAGCTAGCATAGCTACATTTTTTGGAATTTAACGCAATCTATATTTGATTTGATATACTTGTGCGGCTCGTGTTGCACAGCGGGGAGTTTTCCTTGCAGGAAATAGAATTTTCGCAAATAAGCCTCAATATCACGTCACTTGGGAATTACAGGACTGTATAAATGAAACAACCCTAGCTAGAAACAGCGTAGGAAAAAAATTTCAATAATTTAAATTTTATTTAAATATTATTTAATTTGAATTGAATTGATTTTGAATGAGCCTTAAAAAGGTTTAAATTGAATTGAGTTTTTGGAATAATTTAAATATAATTTAAATAATTTACACGTGATATAATTATATATTTATTATTTGATTTTTTAATATTATTTTATATTTTTTTTCCTCCAAAATAAAATCTAAACAAACATAAAATATTCATTTAATAATTTATTAAATTCTATTAAAATCTATCAAAATTTGATATAATATAATTTTTATATAACAAATTTCATCACGTGTATTTAAAATATTATTTATTTTTATTATTTATTTAAATGTTTTTATTCATATAAAAATTTGTAATAATAAAAATATATATAACAATCAAAATAATATTATATGTATTAAATTTTATATAAAAAAAGTCATGTGAAAATCATGTGATGTGCAATTTAAGTACCATTTAAATTATATTTAAATATAATTTGAATTGAATTGAATGAAGTCCAAAAAGGGTTGAATTGAGCTAAGCTATAGGGTTTATTCAAGTTAAATATTTAAATTTCCTACGCTGGCTAGAAACCTGTTCAATTTGAAAGCAGATTACACGGATTTTGATGGCAATGCCCGATATCAGAAAGAGAATTACAAATGAGAATGGGCCAGAAAGAAGAGTCGGGGAATTCTGTCGGGCGAACAAATTTATTTCGCTTGATGGACGTCACTTCAAGGCAAGCAAAGACATTTTTTTCTCCCCAGTATAACAGCTTTCAATTGATGCTATCAAATTTAGGCAAGCTTCCCAACAAAGCGCGTTGACCAGACAGGACAGCTAAGCTATACCCCGCAACATCCTCGAAAATATAAATATATGAAAATGAGCGTCTTTCCACCAAATCCACACATTAACGAAATCCCCCTGGCACCCCAAGAATCGAATCCTTACACCATATCATACCATGTTCTGGCTCCTCCAAGATTGTCATGTTGTTCAAGTGCATTGACGAGTAAGTGAGTTGGCGCATGCAAGATTGGCGGGTCTTGAACGAAAAGGAGCTCAGGCGAGAGAAGTACTGGAAGACGTTTAGGCGGCGTTGACGGAGGCGAAGATGACCGGGCCAATGAGACCACCGACGCAGGTCTGTTGGGCCTGTGTTTTGAAGGGGAAAAAAGTGTTAGTGAGTGTTGATGAGTTATGACGGGTGATCCTGCATTGCAGGTATCAAATCAACTCGAGGGGGGAGGAAAAGCCTACAGTTGCTTGACCAATGGCAGCGTTGTTGCAGCAGACTGAGATGGCGTTGCAAGTGGTGGTGGAGAAGGAGCAGGTGGTTCCCAAGCTGTAGTTGCTGGCATCGGTGGGCGCACAGCAGTATGGCGATCCAGATGAGCAGTAGTTCTGTTGAAATTAGTCAAGGAACAAGGAATGAGGGACCTAGGAGAAAGACTCACGACTTGGTGGTTGCTGACAGTGGGTGGTGCTGGGGCAACTGGCTTAGGTGGAGGGGCTGGTGGGCCAGGCTTTGGGGGCCCGTTGGGAGCGGCCATGACACCAACGGTGCAGGCAATGAAGGTAATGAAGGTAGTGGTGAACTGCATTTTTGCTGGTTGTGATTGTGTTGGGTTGGGTGGACTTGGTATTGTTGTTGAGTTTGAATGAATGGAAGTTGCTGATGAGGAGATTGAGAGGTGGGAAGTGTCCCTCTTTATAGATAGATCTCGAGACCCTTTGGTACCTTCGATCTGAGTTCAGACCGATCAAACTGACTGGGAGAAGGCCACAACTTGCTCAGCTCCCCAAGAGCTCCTTTCCAGCCAGAAACAAGGACTCAACTGCACGCCAATATTGCTCTTGGCCAGACATGGCAGTTGGAAGTTTCCGTTGGCGTATTGATCATGATCATGAGTTGTTCTTTCATATGGTCTGTTCAGCTCGAAATATAGCCATAGACACGCGAGGAGGCTTAAATCACTCGCTGTCTCGTATCTCAGCTCCGGCATGGCTTTTCAAAGTTTTCATTTCATACCGTCGATTCGCACAGCTGGCACGGTGTACCGAAGCAAGTGCAGGATTATGCGGTGCCCCTTTTGTCCTGCTGTCCCGTTTTTGGACTTCCTATTTTCATTTGCGTTTGAAAGTGTAGTTATGGCTTGGAAACTGCATGATGGTCATAAAGTGGTTGGCTTATTAGTTCTCAGCCCCCTTTTCCATTTCTCTCTTTTTCTAAGGCGCTCTCACAGTCAATCCTTAAACGATTTGCTCTCATAGAAGCCCTTTTCTTGAAGGGAAGCTTTTTGGTAGAAACCCGATATAGTGGTATCCTATGGACATATTTTTCCACGTGCGGATTTGAAGTGATCCAGCCTTACGAAAGAGATCAGTCCGAACGAAAACGTGGCTACCATCATGCAGAGGTTTCGAGTCGAAGTTTCCAATTTTAGATGGGGTTGCTCGAATCATCTCCTTTGGGAGCGAGTTGCTAACATAAGTGGCCCAGCGTCCGACATCTTGGGATCCTCCTGCAGCGCGAACCTGATCAAAAGTAGGTCTGGATTCTTCAAGAAGCAATCTCTTATGTAACAATATCATTATTTGCGAGACATCATGATGTAGGGAGGTTTGTAACAATTGTTGTGTGGAAGTTTCCGGGTTCCACTGCAGTAATAGGTGGCACGATTTAATTCAGGGGAACTGAATCAGCCCTTGAATACTCTGCTGACAGACATTTCAGGTACCGACGCTCTGGATCCCCTGCAGCGATCAAATTCTGGTTGGAATTCAATATGTGACATGTATTTAATGACTGGCTAGGGAAAAAAGCAACTGTCCAGCGACTCGAGCCCGGCTGTTGACAGATTAGATTAAAAAGCATTTGCAAGGGTGAGGCTCCATCATACAGGTCAGTCTAATGCCTCCGGGTGATACTGCCCTCACACAATTACATATTTACCATCACTCAATACGTGAGAAAGGGCTCGAGGTTAATTGAGTGAATTTCTCATTGTACGACCACACAGGGGGAAAACCCCGCAGCCACAGCAGCCACCGCAGCCGCCAGCCCTATCACTCCACAAAAATTCCGCCCTGTTCAAAAAAGCCCCGCGTGCAAATAGGAGTCAAGATCACCTTGCTTTAATGTGGGGCTTGCGGGGAACTTGCCATCAGAAAATTCTGAAACCACCCAGCCGTGCAGCAAATATTGAGTAAGTCCCGATCTGGTGCAGCTCAGCTCCTGGTTTAAGCACTTTTAGACGTTGGTGCCAATGAAACGAATGCGGCTGATTATTTTCTGGTCAGCTTGGGATGCAGCAAGCCTTTGTTTGGCACGTTGCCTGTAGTGATAGGTTCGATTTGGTTGTGCAACGTGAAGCGTCAGACCATGGTCGGTACCTGGCAAAAGAAAACGTGAATTCCCAGAGCTCGTATTGATATTCTGAAGTTTTGTTGGCTCTCTTCTCCCTAATGGCGCTTGCCACAATATATTTTGGCATTGAGAGATTTCAAGTATTCGTAGAGCCGAGCACAAGGGCGCATTCCTTCTCGTATCCCTCTTCTCTCGACATGATCTTGCAAGTACAAAGACGAAGTCATAGTCGTATCTCTAAAAAATCCCATTCTTGAATCAATCATTATCACACTCTACCAGCCTTCAAATTATCACTTTCAAGACAAACTCAATTATGCAATTCCCAACTACCTCTTTCCTCGCAATCGTTGCATTGTGCATCAGCACCACTTTCTCCATCCCCTTCGCGGAGCCCATTGACTCCAGATCCCCTATCCTCGAAAGCACTCGACTCGACAATCGTGAGGCAAAGCCAGAACCCGAGCCTCGCAGCCCAAACCCACCGCCCACTCCTCCCAACCCACCAAACCCAGGACAAGGCGGGTGCCAAAAGCCCATCTCACAGAATCTCTGTACCTCTGGGTCCCCATACTGTTGCAGTGGCAGCGGTTCATCTCAAGTTTGCGGACCAGCAGGTTCGGTGGCTTGCTCTGCGACCACGATTTGCTGTATCAATACCAATGGGGTAAGTCTCTGTTGCTCACCAGTTCGATGTTGATGGAGATGCTGACGTGCACTTGCTTCATTCAGATGCAGATCTGTGCTGGAGAGATTGATTTTACTGGACCTGTAACCATCAATATCAATAACTTTAACTTGTGAGGGAAATATAGAGAAGTGATGAGAGGAAGCTTGTCGAGTCGGTGATGGTTGAGAGGAAATTTCTTAATGCAGAAGGATAGTTCGTACTTGGACCTCGAAATTTGATACTCATGACAACCCTAATACAACTCTTGACTGTGAATTGTGGCGTTTAGTGGCCATCTGTGATTTCCAAACTGTCATGTAAACTAGCTAGACTCTCGTCTGAGTCCTCTTAACATTCGCATCTCACGCATATGCCAGCAGGGCTCATAAGTTTGATTTTCTTAAAGTCCATCATCTGACCACGCGGAGTTTTCCTTGCTGAGCGGCCCAAAGTCCTGAATAGCGCATACACCAAGCATGCGAACCCTACATCTGGCGATCGCTCGCTAAAACCCAGGGGCTTGTGGACCCCACTCCCTTCTAAGAGTACAGCTCGACTGGACAGCAACATAGGGATTTAGATAACGAGAGCGATAAATTTGAAATCCCTGAAACCAGTCGAAGTAATCCGACCTGGTAACTTTGACTTAAAATTCAATCGTGGTAGGTGAACAATATCTCGCGGCTACCCTCGCCCGCGTCTCTATGCAACAACATTACTGTAGGTATATAGAATTTAATTAAGGAAAAACTTTGCAGCAAACACGACAAATCCGAGAGCTCCGCTCTTATGTTTTTGCAACCTCCGGGTTTCATGAGGGTGACCACTAGGGGCGACCTTCAAAAACCATTAAGTTGGTTTTGTAATAGAGGACTTCGAAAGAAGTAACTCTATGAGTTTTGCCCCCCTCCTAGTCGTTCTTTTTTTTCTTTTTTTCTTGTAATTTCCATCTTCGAACAAGGGATTCAAAACCTTGGAAATCTCATGAATATAGCGGTTGGAATCGCGAAGTGACTGTCTGGCCGGTTGGAGATGTTTGGCTTCAACAACACAACCCAAATCAAACAAGAAAGAGGTATGCGTAGTCACTAATTCTTGCTAAATGGAAGAAGAGGCCCCCTTGCCACTTTCTCCAAAATATGCCCGGCGAGAAAAAAACCCCCATTCCTGCATACCCATACTTCATTCAGCATTCCCACCTGCCACTCATCCCCACACCCAGCACCCCAGCATTCAATATTCCCGCCAATTCTCCCTCTTCAAACCATCATACCATTTCTTACCCCTCGTTTTATCCTGCGCTTTCCGGAGATTACTATCAACGCAATTCTGGCAAAGAGCGTTGATCCTTTCCGTCTGCCCCCTGAAATTTGGACATTTCTCGGCCGGCTTTCCTAGATTTTGGTTTCCGAGAGCGCAGCCTTTGACGCTGTTGAAGGTGTGGTTGCAGCTGTGAGTTTTTACGTTTCTGACGCACATGTTGGGTGTTTTGGTGTTTGGGTTGGTGATTAGGTGGGGATGGGGATGGGGATGTGGAGGTCGAGAGGATTCGCGTTGTTGCTTTGGATGGGTGGTGTTGAACAGGAATTGATGAGCGATGCTTGCTTAATATTTATATGTGCTAGGAGTCTAGCGTGGAATTTAATTTCTGTGATTGTGTATTGTGTATTGCTCTACTTAGTGAATCTATAGCACGGAAGCAGATGATATTGCTGTAGAAATAGCGGATGATGAATCATAAAGATATGTTATGTTAGAATGTGCAAGGTGGAGTCATTCATATTCAATGAGAGCTTTTCATCCCAAACCCTTTAGTTCAAGCCTCAACATGACCACATGTGTCGAAGTCCGTCCAAGTCGGAAGGTTGATTGCTGTACCTTAAGCTCTGCCTGACTACTCTGCCAGGTCTGCCTCGAAAACGAAGAATACCCCTCTTCTCCTCTTAACTTAGGAAAGATTCCGGGAAAGCCTGCAACGTCTTAATTTCAAGCCAGAAATAGAAAGGCATGGCCTCACCTTGAATCACCATCAAAGACGAGGCATCTACGAGAGTCCGAGACTTCCTCAGGTCACGCTGACGAGCAAGCAGTCAGCAGTGACTGAGTAAGCATTTCTCGGTGACCGACGATGACGGATGCGAAGTGCAACAAAATGCCAAAATTCCCAAAAGCAGAAGAAAGGGTGGCTGACAGCTGCATTTAGGCTGACATCCAACCCCTGAAACCCCGAAGAGCTGCCCAATGAAGCGCGTTACCACTTCGGGGTTCTAAACGAGCATTACAAACTCCGAGGACTGTTATTTCTTCTCCATTATTTGCAGATTTTGACCCCGAAGCAGTTCAAAGGGTTGGTTAACTGTGGGCGAATGTGCCATGGGCTTGTATGATTGACTGTTTTGGGCAACACGATTCGCTATCACAACGTGGAAAATTGACATATGCTCTTATGTCATGAGGCTTTGACTGCTGGATTTTCGGCTTTGCTGACGCTATTCAAGTCGCGGTCAGCAGCGATAGTGTCATGTTATCTGCAGCAGTAAGCAAGGAAGGCGCTGCGCCCCGAGACCCGATTGCATCGCCAACTTCATGGCATACCACACGCAAGATCTTCACCATCTATAGTGCTAGTATTGATGGACATTCATCCAACTTCGACCTTCCTGTAGATGGCATGTATAAATTTGGTTTATATAAGTTATTAGATGAGGGGCATCTATTCAGCGTGGCCTTCACAAATCGGCGAGGAAGAGAGGACATTATCAGAAACTTCATAGACCAAAGTAATGAGATGTAGATTGATAGCAAGAAACGGTTCATTAAATCTACATTTCCGTTCCTAGGATCGCTGGCAGGGGGGTCTGTAGCTGGTTTAGTCGGGACAGGAACAGGGCTTGCTTTCCTTCTGTGGCTCTCTATACCCCTTTTGCCTTTCTTGCATCACTCCTCATAGCAAATCTCGAGCTAATATCTATCATGCAACAAGAATTGCGAGCCAGCCATCCACCATCGAAAGAAGAATTTAGCAATTCTGCCAGCACGAGCGGGCATCTTCAACAAAGCAGCCAAGCAAGACGAGGTGGTGACTCAGAGACTTGAAGGCTTCTTGAGGGAACATGAGACAGTGTATCGCTCAAACCAAAGGAGAAACCCACGATAGCGCTTGAACAAGAGCTCAAGCTCCACAAGACAAAGGTTGCGATTAGCACGAGAACCACACCATTAGAGACCAAAACGATGCTGCAAGACACACACAAGTCGCAAGCCGAAGCTGAGAGGAGCTTCAAATATTGACAGAAAAGCGAGAAAATTGGTGGATAAGTTGAGTTGGCTGAAATGGTTTCCCTATTGGGCTGCATTCTAGCATGCGGAGCTCAAGTTTACTTATTTTACAGCGGTGACGGAAATACGAAGAAAGGCTCCATATCGTTCAAGAAGCCGTAGGCAACAACCACCGTAGAGAAAACCAATGACGAAGATGACGAGTCTCGAGACGTTTCGTTGCACATCGCACATAATGAGTCAACTCCGATACTAAAACTCGCCACCTAAGGCAATGCAGACACCATGAACGCCTCAGAACCAAGAGCTTAAAGGAAGAGAAGAGTATCAGTTCTTCAGTTGGTAGTACCTAACACGTAACACGCGAATGTACCGAATTAGCAAATACATCCAAACATCTACCTCTCCTCTTCCATAAACACCAATACACAACACCACCTCTCTCTCACCACTACATCTGCAGAACCCGCCAACCTAATCTATACATCCAACCAAAAAGAGTGCATTTCGCAGACTAGATTACAACTATCCCCGCTCCCTTAGGCGGGACAGCGTTGTGACATAGCGAAGTGTTGTGCATTCATCGGATGGATGCACAACACCTTGCTCCTAGCCTGGCCCTAAAAACTTTTGATCTGTAAGTTAAGGGATAGTCAGAGGTAGAAAAATAGAATATATATTTCGTATCGCTGAGACGAGCGCTGAGACGGGCCCGGCTTTTGTTGCATATCGCATTGACATGAGTCAACAACGATGTTGCGACGTAGCCAGGCAGGGAGGCAGAAAAAGCTGCCTCAGTCGTTTGGGCTACCCAAATCGAAATGAGACTTTTGAAATCAGTGCCGGCTTGGGGAACTTCATGACATGTATCTTAACCCTGTTCATGTATTGATATGCACCGCAAAATAATCGCTCTCCTACTAGAGAGCAAAGTCTCCAAGTCTGAAAATCATCACCAGGTCTCACATCACGAAATAGGCAGGCAAGCCAGCAAATGCATTAAAAAAGGAAAAGATTCTTCTGTTACAAGCTAAGGAGATGCGATACCAGAGGAGGAGCATAGTCTGTCCATGTTTTTTGTTGTCTTTCTTCCCACCATCTGTACAAAATCACACCCCGGAAGCATCCACCCATCCCTCTCACATATACACAGTCATCCCCGCCCCCCAACAACTCTACTACGTCTAAAACCCCGCTTACTCCTTCTCGAGCTCGGCAAGAATCTTCTCTCCCTTGGCGCGCGCAGCATCGATGTCACCGACCATATAGAAAGCACCTACAAACCAATTAGTATAGACTCTAGCAGCAATAAATAGAATGAAATCAAAATTGACGCACCTTCTGGCAAATCATCACCCTCTCCGTTCATGATAGCCTTGAAAGATCGAATGGTGTCCTTCAACGCGACCAGGGTACCCTCGATACCAGTGAAAACCTGAGCGACAGCGAAAGGTTGCGACAAGAATCTTTGAAGCTTTCGGGCACGCTCGACAGTAAGCTTGTCAGCTTCCGACAATTCATCCATACCCAAAATGGCAATGATATCTTGAAGCGACTTGTACTCTTGCAACATCTGTTGGACCTTGGTGGCGGTGTCGTAGTGGTCTTGTCCGATGATACGGGGGTCCAACATACGAGACTTGGAATCGAGAGGGTCGACAGCTGGGTAGATACCCAACTCAGAGATACCACGGGACAACACAGTTGTGGCGTCCAAATGGGCGAAGGTGGTGGCAGGGGCAGGATCAGTCAAATCATCAGCGGGTACGTAGACGGCTTGGACGGAAGTAATGGATCCCTTGGTGGTGGTGGTAATACGTTCTTGCATGAGACCCATGTCGACGGCGAGAGTGGGTTGATAACCGACGGCAGATGGGATACGACCAAGAAGAGCAGACACTTCGGAACCGGCTTGGGTGAAACGGAAAATGTTGTCAATGAAGAGCAACACTATAAACGTTAGTAAGAAGCTCATTTTTCAGCCATAAATGAATATATCTTACCATCTTGACCCTCTTCGTCCCTGAAGTACTCAGCGACAGTTAGGCTATGAATTATTCGGGTTAGCCATGCCTAATTAAAATACCAGACACCTCGCGAATTTCGATAACCCTTTATGAATGTCCCAGAAGTTTTCGGACAATCAAAAAACGATATTAAAGCTCGCGAATTGTTCGAAGCAGAGGAAATGCCGCGGGAATTTACATACCCAGTAAGAGCAACACGAGCACGGGCTCCCGGGGGCTCGTTCATTTGACCGAAGACCAAGGCGACCTTGGACTCGCCATCAAGTTGAATAACTTGAGTCTCCTGCATTTCGTGGTACAGATCGTTACCCTCACGAGTACGCTCGCCGACACCAGTGAAGACGGAGTAACCACCGTGAGCCTTGGCGATGTTGTTGATCAACTCTTGAATGAACACAGTCTTTCCGACACCAGCTCCTCCGAAAAGACCAATCTTTCCACCACGAGCGTAGGGGGCGAGCAAGTCGACGACCTTGATACCGGTGACCAACACCTCAGCTGCGGTAGATTGATCGGTGAAAGGAGGAGCGTCGGCGTGAATCGGCAGCTTCTTGGTGTGCTTGATAGGACCACGCTCGTCAATTGGGTCACCAGTGACGTTCATGATACGACCGAGAGTTCCTGGACCGACTGGCACCATGATGGGGTTGCCAGTGTCCGAGGCTGTGTGACCACGGACGAGACCTTCGGTACCTATAATGCGACTCGAGTCAATTTCTGCCATCGACCTCAATTGATATCAAATTCTTACCATCCATAGCAATTGTTCGGACGACATTCTCTCCCAAATGTTGCTATTGTAGCCGTCAGTTTATGTGTGAAAATTGTTGTGATCGCTTGTGTTGACGTACCGCGACCTCAAGGATGAGCTTTTGACCACCATTGTCGGTCTCGAGGGCGTTGAGAATCGGAGGAAGCTTGTCGGTATCGAATTTTACTGTGAAAACAGCGTTAGCATTGCCAATGCATCGCGCACCGAGCTCCCTGTCCACTTTTCGCTTGTGCGGAGCTCGATGTCGTTGTCATGGAAGAATTTTCAAATTACCATCTACGACGGCACCAATGACTTGCTATTGAGGAGTTAGCACAGTAAAAAGCGGGTCGTTAAGAGAGCTCTCCGGAGCTTGGGAGCTGTTTCGTGAAGCCGCCTGTCACTGCCTGCGCTCCTAGAACAGCTCTTGGCCCCCGAATCGCTATCTCCAGGAATGACCACCTACATGAATCTTGCCGTGTATCGCACTGTCGCTCGCAAATCGAGCAGCGGACGCTCTCAATCCAGTCGAAACCGCTGGTCTGAACGCTGAGGCTCTCGAAGCCCGGAAGGCCGACTTTTGAAGGGCGCTGTGCCGAACACACCGTGTTAGCTACGTCTCCCCAATTGAACCATCACGACGCCATTGCGGCCTGGAGGAGCTTCGAGGGACATCGGCTTACCTTCTAAACATCTTGGAAGAGATGAAGAAGCGGTTTGAGGGAGGGAGTGGAGTTACGGAGGTCGATGGATGTGATGGGTCTTGCAAAATGAGGTCTTTGAAGCTTGCCGACGAGAAGGAGGAATTGAGCTAGTGAGCTAGCGCCCACGTGACGGTGCTTTTGTTGATTCCGAAATTTGCCGAGTAAAAAAGTATTTCCCATGGAAACCAGAATAATGTTGATATTTTATCATTATCACTACAATTATTATAAAATATTGGTTTCCAGTTTCCGTTAAGACATTCGAGACGATGTTGATGAAGTACGAGTTCCAGAATTGCTCATAAATCTTACCATTCCAACAGCCTCAATAAGCTCAGTGCTCCAGCCCAACAATATACACGAATAATTTCGGTATCTGCAAGCTATCATTTGATTGATGATAAGTGATATGAATTTATGCTCATGATATCAAATTCCCCTGCTTCCTTATTTTGTGCAGCAAGATAATGCCTGCGTAGCTCAATAATCTAATAACATCTAAAGCAACCTATCCGTCCAGCATATACAGCTCCCATCCTATGCACAACCTCAAAGCGTCGATTCGAGTGCAAGAACCTAATTCGAATTAGCAGTTTTCTTCAGGGCAAGCCAGGATACTTACAATCGCAGTCCTCGTTGGGATATAAACCTGCGTGAAGTTCTGTCGTCCATTCCAGCCCAAGTTCGTCGTGAAGAATCTCGTTCCAGAATCAATCCGCTCGAAGCCTCCAAAGTCTTTTAGATCCGTGTTCAAGACGACCCGATAGGTACCGGCTGTTTCAACACCAACTCTATAATCCGCATAGCTCTTCGTGGGATGGAAGTTGAAGATCCAGAGGAGACCTGCGCGTTCAAAGGCAATAACTTTGTCGGCCTCGTTCTTCAAGCTAATATAGGCTTGTTCAGAATGTAACCAGCCGTATTTACCTTCTACTCGGTTCATAGCTGCGTCGAATTCGTTCAAGAATCTGTAACGTAGGAGATGATCGTCTGTGAGGTTGAATTGACGGCGAGCATACCAGAAGCTGTTGTCATTTCCAGCGCGAGGGAAATCGAGCCACTAGAAACATTGTTAGCCAAGTGAAGATTGCGCGTTAAGGATCGGGGGTAATTACTTCAGGGTGGCCAAACTCGTTACCTTCAAAGTTGAGGTAGCCTTCACCGCCGAGGGCATGTGTGAGTAGACGGATCATCTTGTGCAGTGCCATGCCTCGCTCGATGACAGGTGTGAACGCGGTCAATGTAGACATGTTAGTGTACATTTCCGCGTCACAGAGATGCATCATGAGAGATTTGTCACCAACCAGCCTACGGGGTATCAGCATTTGAAGCAATAGAGGTAGAGTAAACTTACGCTTGGTCGTGGCTCTCGCAGTAAGCGATTGTCTTCTCGCCATGCCGTCTGTTTGTCAAAGTCCAGCAGATATTTGACATATCCCACTCGTCATCTTTCTTCTCCTTCAGGATTTTAATCCACATATCTGGAATGGCCATTGCCAATCTGTAGTCAAATCCAACACCTCCAAGTGACAGAGAAAGACACAGAGCTGGCATACCAGAGACATCCTCAGCAATTGTGATCGTCTCAGGGTAAAGCTGGTGAAGCATCTCATTCGCAATCATGAGGTAGACCACACCATCCTCGTCAACACCAGGACCAAAGTATTCGTGATAACCGCCCGAAAATCCCCTACAATACTGTCAGCATTAAAAATCAACCCGGAAAATCTAAACTTACGTTCCAATTCCATGATGGGTATAAAGCATGCTCGTAACGCCGTCAAATCGAAATCCATCAAAGTTGTACTCATCCATCCAGAACCGCAAATTACTCAAAAGAAATCTCAGCACCTCATGACTGCCATAGTTGAACAGTCTACTGTCCCACAACTCATGCTTGCCCTTAGGACCCGCATGAAAATAGCAGGCATCCGAGCCATCGAACTCGTTCAGTCCATCCAGGACATTCTTTGAGGCGTGGCTGTGCACAACATCTAGGAGCACAACAATGCCAAGTCCATGTGCAGTATCGATGAGCTCTTTCAATTCATCTGGCGTACCATATCTGCTGCTTGCAGCAAAGAAGCTGTTGATTTGATAGCCGAAGCTTGCATAGTACGCATGCTCCATGATTGCCATGAGCTGAATAACATTGTATCCCAAGTGATGTATTCTCGGTAGCATGTTCTTTGTAAACTCCTTGTATGTAGACACTCTCAATTCGGGAGATGATATTCCAACATGTGCTTCGTAGACTCTCGCACTCTCGGGCTTCTTCGGTCTTGGATGCTTGAATGTATATCGTTCGGAGGCAGGAGGGTTCCAGAATCGGGCATCGTATACGGGGGAGACGGAGAGATCTTGGGTGACATATTTGATCCACGCAGGAATTCGTTCGATTCGTTCGCCGGATGGTGTGATCATGGAAATCTAGCATATTAGCAGGTGAAGCTTCAGGAGTAATGATTGTGATTTGGCCTACTTTGATCTTGGCCTTGTGCTCAATGGCAGGCTGGCCATTTCTCGCTGGTATAACAACTTCAAATACTCCATATGGGTCCTTCTTCATGGGATGGGACTCCCGGTTCCAATCGTCTGCCAATTGTCAGTTTCCTCCTTAGAGGGCACACAAGAAGAGAGAGGATTACTGAATTCACCAATCAGGAATGCTTGCGTTGCATTAGGCGCCCATTCCCTATAGGTGATATTGTTGTCCTTGTCTACATTGAAGCCAAACTTCTCGGTTCCCTGGTCTGGTCAGCCTGGGTGATTTGGTCGTGCGAGGTTCACAGACTCTGCTGAACTTCTCTAGTCCTCCCTCGGTCTCATCGATTGTCTTGATCCAATTTTGCGCTTTGCTGTATCGTTCGCGGAGGGAATCTTTGAATGGGCCGAGCCATGGGTCGAGTTGCACAACACCTAGGTCCATCAGCTGTCTATCGTTTATCTGATAGTTGCGAACTTACCTGTGCCATCGTTTGGCAGACCATTTGCCGCACCATCGTTCATGACCGAATTGACAGAATGCTCATTGACGCTGTCCATCTTCGCGTTCTTGCGGTGCTTCTGTGATCAGGTTGTTGGTGGTCAGGCAAGCTCTCGTTTGTCAACAAAATAAGGGTCCACTGAAGTTGTATGAAGCTTGAGATATCAACTTCTCACAACATCAACATCAGAGAAAACGAGGGATTTATGAACAGAAGAGAGCAATCTTTATTTCTTCCGGCCGTGGATAGAGCGAGATATTATGCGGGGTCCTACTTTCGCCGCCAACAGCACTTTATCTGCAGCCAACTGCATCTGATGGGGTGTTGAGCTCCCGCCAAATGACGTCGACCCCTGTTCCCACTGCAACCATTCTTTCAGCGGCCGTCAATACGCGAAAAGCGACGAGTCTCTTTCGAGCATCCGGAAGCTCAACGTTATCAAGCCTCCACCTCCACCTCCTTTTCTATACTTCTACAGTACACGTGATATCAAATCCTCGACCTAATTGAATCTATAGCCTTATAGCCTTGTCTTCTATTTGGGTTGATATCTATTACAAATCCAGCAACGTTGTCCAGTAGTCAAACTGACAGCTTCTCCACTTCCCCCAACCTCCTTCTCCGAACTCGCTTACCCGAAGCAAGTGCACCCCGCAATATCAATCCTTCACGTGCCCTTCTCAAAGACCAGGAGGGCCGACCAGGAGGGCCTCTTCATCGATGAAGCAGTTATGAGATATCCTCTCTATCACAAATATGCCGGTCATCAGCCGGACGTTCCTCCTCAATGCCTCTTCTAAATCTACCCTCGCCGTCCAGCTAAATCGCCACCATCTGTCCACCTTTCCCCGCTTACTAGACTCCAAATTCCACCGATCAGACTTCCAAACTCAGAGCTGGACAGGTAGTTATGAAGCAGGGAGGCCAACTGAGGGGCCGTTATCTGAAGCCCCCATAGTTGGAGCTTCGAAGCTCACACCTTCGTTGCTGAAGGAACATCTGGACAAGTTTGTGGTTGGACAGGATAAGGCCAAGAAAGTCACCAGTGTAGCTATCTATAACCACTACCAACGAATCCGAGAGATCCGCCGCCGAGAAGCAGAGGAAGAGGAGAAAGAGAGGCAAAGGGAAAGGAGGGAAACTGCCGAAAGAGAACGGAGATCTCATCCCGTTGAAAGTACGTTCCCTTTCCTATCACATGATATATACTCACATTGCCCAGATGAATATCCCGGCCATGTCCAAACCGTGAACCTCAACGCTACAAGACGAGTATACACTCCTGAACCAGAACTAGGTTCCAAACCTCTAGACGATGGCTCATCCACCGTAATCGAGAAATCCAACCTCCTCCTCCTAGGCCCCTCCGGCGTAGGAAAAACCTACATCCTCCAAACCCTCGCCCGTGTCCTCGAAGTCCCCTTCGCAACCGTAGACTGCTCCTCCCTAACCCAAGCCGGCTACATAGGAACCGACATCGAATCCTCCATCGAGCGACTCCTGCTCGCCTCCTCCCACTCAATCACCAAATGCGAAACTGGCATAATCTTCTTCGACGAAGTCGACAAGCTAGCAAAGCCCCCCGTAATGACCCACGGCCGCGACGTCTCCGGTGAAGGCGTACAACAAGGCCTCCTGAAAATGATAGAAGGCACCACAGTGACCGTAAACGCCAAAGCAGACCGCAACTCCAAAACCAAACCCGAAGGCAAGGACAACGCTCCCTCTTCCGCAACAGGCAAAAACGAACAATACACCATCGACACCTCCAACATCCTCTTCGTCTTCGCCGGCGCCTTCGTCGGCCTCGAGAAAATAATCTCCAAGCGTCTCTCCTCCGGCTCATCTCTCGGCTTCAACGCCCCTGTGCCCTCCAAATCCCCTTCTCCTTCTCTATCCAACGAACCACCCCCCTCAAATCTGGGCAAAGTCTCCCCCACAGACCTCCAGTCCTACGGCCTAATCCCCGAACTCCTCGGCCGAATCCCCATCACAGTCGCCCTCTCCCCGCTTTCCCTAACCCAACTCGTATCCATCCTCACGGAGCCGAAAAACAGCCTCGTGAAACAGTACACCGCGCTTTTCAACACCTTTGGAATCAATCTCCGTTTTACTACTCCTGCGCTTCACGCTATTGCTGAACGAGCGCTGGGCTCTAATTCGGGAAGGGGGGAGCGTGAGGTTGGGAGTGGCGGCATTGGTGCTAGGGGCTTGAGGAGTATTTTGGAGAGTGTGCTGCAGGAAATTATGTTTTGGGGTCCGGGGAGTAGCATTAGGTACTGTCTTATAGACGAGCAGTTCGTGCGTTCACATAGTGTGGATGAGGAGGGGGAGAAAACGCATATGCCGCGGTGTTGGGGCAGGGGACAGGGAAGAGCGTTTGAGGAGGCGTGGGAGGGGGAGGAGAGGGGGGAGAGGGATGATGATTTGGAGGCGGGGAGTTTTGAGAGGTTGAGGAGTGTGGGGAGTTCGGGGATGTGAGGGGAATAAGATTGGGTGTAGTTGAGGGCATGTATGGGGGAAAGGAATGGCGTTTCGGGTTACGATCGGGACTCATGATGATGAATAGGTGGGGTTTGGGGGCTTGTAGATATGTTGATAGCATGAGTTTTGAATACATAGTAGACGAAGCATATACATGGCTATTACCACCCCCATCGAAATCTCTCACCTTGCCTTCCGCTGTGTGACGTGAGGCCAAGTCGCAAGTGGCATTTTGGCAGAGCTATCTCAGGGCTCTCACGATTGAGCGTAGCCACAGCCTAAGCTCAGAGAGCTCTCAATTCCTTATCCTTAACTTGATGCTCCACTTTATATGTGCCTATACCATGACGTCCCAAGCCCTTGCTCTTATCCGCGTCGTCATTCTTAATGATTCTCGGCTCCCAAACAGCAAGCATCACGCAGATTCCACCTGTAGCAAAAATCGGTAGATTTTCAAAACCCTCAATTCTCTAACGGCGCAAAAAAGCAGCAATATCTTTGTACAAGTCTTTCTCTCCCATCTCCACCCCCTTCCATTCCCCCACTTTCTCCCAACCACACTCCCAGAAAGCTTTTCAATATATGCACAACACCCCCCACTCCGCTCCCTTTTCTACACCCATCGCTTGTGCGGAACAAAAGAAAAGATGTCAATATGTTGAGTGTTGAGTATTGAGAGGAGTCTAGTTCTTCTTCGGCGCGCTCTGCACTTGTCCCTTGCCGACGTAGCCTTCGGATGAGATACCGGAGATGGGTTCGGAGTTTTGTGCCTATATATCACTCATCAGCCCTAGTCCTCTCTCCCCTCCTATTCCCTGATCGCTTCCTCCCAAGCCAGGCAAAAGGAACAGAATAAGGGGAAACATACCTTCAAGTACTCATTAGTAGCCTCCTGGTACTCCTTATTCATCGTACTAGGCGCCGGCCCAGCACCCATCCGAATCAAACAAAAGAGCACAAAGCTGACCGCGACACCGAGAGCCGTGTACCCAGCGACTCTGTATCCTTCTCCCGGGGGTGTTTGGGCGCGTGGGCCGTGGGCGCCGAAGGCGATGTAGTATGCTGTTTTCCCCATCACACATTAGCCTTCCATCCTCACTTCTATACCCTCTCCCTTCTCAAGCTCGAACTTGAGGGAGAAAGGGGAAGGGAAAGGAAACAAACCAGCTTTCTTCTCCTGCATCGTCAACTCGGCCCAATTAACCTTCATCCGATCCCTCAGCGCCATCCACAGATCCGCCTGTTCCTGCGGCGGCATGCCCTCCCATCTCTTCTCGATGTTCGCTAGCGTGGGGTTCGAGATGGCGTGAGCGGATGATGCTCTCGTTTGCAATTGCAGGGCTCGAGCTGGTGTTGCGCGCGCTGCGCTGCGGAGGAGCGATTGGCGGAGCATTGTTGTAAGGGAAGAGGGGAGAGGTGTACAAAGGAGAGAGATTGAGCTGTAGGGAACAGGTCAATTGCTGTGTTGAGGGTTAAGGGAGAGGTATCAATGGGACGGCTGTGAGGGTCAATGGAAGTCGTACGTTCCTGGCCCAAGGTAATTTTTGGGCTAAGCGAGCTAGGTGCACCAGGTGGAACTTCATCGAGTCACGTGCAACTCTTGACAGACAAGGGGGTTTTTCTTGGGCTCATAACTTAGATAATGCTGGTCTTTTCTTCCGTTGATTAAGTTTGCAAGAAATTGATATCCTATGCATTTAAGGCGAGGTTGTGGTGCTTCATGTTGTCATAGACTTTCCTTTCGGACAGCTTCGAGACATGAAGACCTCGGCTTTCAGGGGTTGATTCATTCACGTCTATCTTTCTTGTTTCTTGCCTTCTTTTGGATGGTGTTTTGTTTACGGGGCTTCTTTTAAGAAATATCGAGGTTGAACGAGTTGTCACTTTGGCTTCTTGTGGCTTCGTTTTCACGTTACACAATGCCGGTCTAGGTGCTTTGTGGCTTTGGGACACCGGAAGTCTTGGTTCGAAAGATTTCATTAATCATATTGATATGTCAAAGCCCCTCTTATGTTATGATTGCCATCGATTTGTGACAGTCTTCCATGCCGCTTCGGCTGGAGGGCCCGTTGACCCCGGAGCTCCTTCAAGATGCATATCCTACCTTCATCAGGATGTACTGTATATCCGAGCACTATCATGTGCGTATTTCTGAGTCACCGACACTGTCAACTTTAACAAATTAGAAATACAGTACGAGCTTCTCGGCCGGGAAGCAAACTCTGATCGCCCTGTAAGCTTCACGTGATGGTTCTAATGGGTTGTCGCCGCTTTCCGATGAGTGGAGCTTCCGTAAAGACAACAGTAAGATTGGTGAAAATGGCAATTAGCTCACAGCACAGAAACCCCCAGAGGAATAGCTTCCCACACTACTTCTACTGGTTGGTAATGCCTATCTTTCCAGCATTTTCACTCAGGCCGCCTCTTCAATGAGATCTTAACCCCATTCCTACTCCTCGTCGTCATCTTCGTCAACTCAACATACTGCAACACCGGATCCCGGTTCTCAATCCCAACAAACTCCCTCGTAAGCCCTACGAGCGTATACGCCGCATAAGTAAGTACCTGCTGATTAGCCGGGCAAATTCGCGGTCCCCCATGGAACGGCACGAATTCCCACGATTGTCGCTTGCCAACCCATCGTTCCGGTTTGAAGACGAATGGATCGGGGTAGAGATCCGGATCGTGGTGCATTGCCCAGAGGTTGCTGGAGATATGTGTGCCTCGCCGTACCAATATGGGGGACTGTCCGTCTTTACCGCCGCCCCGGGGAAGTACGGTGTCGCGCATGGCGGCGGTTTGGGAGCGGCCGCTGGGACCTTGGAGACGGAGTGTCTCGAAGATTACGTTGCGGAAGTCTTTTAGAGATTTCAAGGACTCGAATGTTAAGGTTTCGGGGTTAAGTTGCAGTGCTGTCTGCCGCAATTGACTCCAGATATGTGGGTGTCGAGCCAGATTGAAAAGAGCATTGCTGAGTAAAGTAGAAGTGGTGTCACGCGCAGGTAGGAAAACGCCGATTATTTGATAACGGAGCTCGATGGGATCGCGCGTCTGCTTGGCCATTTCGTGGAGAAGTACGTATTTCCGGTGTTTGCCCTCTGGCGCTTCGTTTGGTGAAGAGGATGAGGTCTTTTCCAACGCTTCTGCAACTCGCTCGTCGATGTAAGCGTGTACTTCCTTGTAGGCTTGTTTCCACTCCGGATCATACGCGTAGCAGATTTTACGGATGTTGCCTGCTTGTCGCCTCTGCAGGAGTCCTGTGAGTGATCGTTCCAGTGCTCTGTAGAATTTCTCATAGTCAAAGGGGTTGTCCGGAAGTAGCGAGTCCATGGACTTCCCAAACAGAAATTCCGTTGAGATGTCGAGAAACTGTAGTAATCAGTATTAGAAAAAGACCTTTGGCTAAACTCATGATCTTACCAATTTCTGGAACAGAGGCTGGATATCAAATGTTCGACCATCTTCAGGTATCAATGAGATGAGACGATCGAGGTAGACACCCAAGCCATCGATATCTGACATCTCAGCCCGTGAAAACGTCGGATTAATCAAATTTCGAGAATGCTTCCATTCGGCTCCATCAGTTGACATGACGCTACGTCCCGTAAATGGCCAGCCCACCTTGCCACGCTGGGAGAAGTTGCGGCCAAAAACATCAGTTGAGGTAGCTATGTACTGAATATTTTCTTTGTCTGCAGTGTTGATGAGGCGAGTACCCATGAAGTTTTCCTCCCACGTCTTGCCATAGGTAGCAAATTGTTTGGCGTAGAGTGGCAAGAGCCGGCCCTCTTTGATGGCCTCTTGACGTTGGCGGACGAGATCATAGCCCCAAAAACGGTCTTCGTGAGGATACTGGGCTACGTCTTTGCAGCTAGCCTGGAGTGTCAGGGTTCGTCGGGCCTGATATGTTTCCCACACACGATAAAGGACATAGGTGGCACTCGCAAGGGCTATTATCACGGCCAGGCGTACAAGGCGCTCAATGTCTTCCATTGTCAAGCTGGCTCTGGGGTGGGAACAAGTCTAGAACCGGACAAAACAGGAATTGACGTGTAAACACGAAAGTTGAAGCACAAAGGACAACGAGGAATGAGCAAATGGAAGATCAGTTGCTGCGATATTCTGAAAGAGGCAGGAGCACCGGCCATGCTCTGCTATTGAAGATTAGCGATAGTTTTCATCTTCTGTTTGAACGGATTGATACGTTACCAACGCTACACTCAATATGGTAGAAAGGCGCTGAAAAATAGAAGATGGATGCTATCTTGTGCCACCGTAATGCTTCGGGTGAATAGAAGAAATGGACGCATGCTTCGAGGATCCAGATGGACTGCGCGAAATGCCGCTCGGGAATAAGCAGTACTTCTTCTTCTTCAGCCCTTCTGTACCACCTGTTTGATTCGCCCTCGGGAATGCTTTCATCTTCATTCGATGTTGGTCCGACGTGCCTGAGACGTCATCAAAAGTGGTGTCTCGCATAGCTATGCCTGTCCCTCATCAGAATGAATCCACCGATGTACCGTATTCTATGTCGGTCAGCCGGGCATCAAGTTTTGTGTAAGCTTTCTGGTGTTGGGGGGTTGGACACCGAGCTGAACGCAGGTCAAAAGGTGTGCCAGCAGGGATTACGCCCCAAACATCGTCCCTGCAATGAACCAACCTAGGAGACGCGACTTCTGGCCTGCACCGGGTACCTCCGTTATACGTCTAGGGTACTGTGGGCATGCCTTCAAAAAAACCATTTCATCTTCCCATGAGTGAAACAACTTGAGGGGGCGCTCTGCGGCGCAACATTGCGCTTCCATGCGCCTGTCTGAGATGCCGTGCGTCGGAAAAGGGTCGTCCAATAGTACACTGATCATAAGCCATCGCTTCTACTTAGTATTCTAAACAGCTTTAATGAGATTAGGGAGCAACACTTTTAGTCTAGGAATTTCAAGTCGTCTGTACTGCTCAAACGCCTCCCAAGTTGTCTGCTACTCTGTACCTACTATCCAGTTCTTGAAGGCCGATCATTTCTTCACTTCCAAAACATCTCCTTCTCAAAATGCCATCTCTGCCTAAATACGAGAAACTCATAGACGTAATCAACACCGAAGATAGCGTCGAATCAGGAGATGGAGATGCACTGCTTTCTGGAACACCGCAAAAATCCATCCGGGCTTCCAAATTCAAATCGGCTGCATTCCGCCTGGTTCTCCTTGTATCTCTAGTTTGCAATACCATATTCATCTTCCATGTTACTTCTTACCGGCAGAGGGAATACAATGGTGTTGACCAAAAAAGTCCCCTCACTGAATTTGGTATGCCAATCATCCGCTAATGTTGAGCTTGCTTTAAATGTTCCTACCTGACAATGATATAGTCGAATTGAGAACGGATATTCTGAAGCCAATCCGCGAGCTAGAAGAATCTCTCTACGATCCAGTGTGGAACAGTCCACGGATGTCCAATGAGCTCGGCATCGTCGCCCTCGACCAAGACTTCATCAAAGAAAAGAACCTCCCACAAGCGATGCGTTACCCATGGGATGAGAGCAAAAACGTCTATGTTATTTCTTTTCATCACAGCATTCACTGCCTAGTAAGACCCAAACATGAGATCCTGATCTTGAACAAGCTCTTACTCTTCCCTCTAGCGTTACCTCCGACAATCAGTTCTCGAGTCCCATACGGGTAGGAATCAGAGCATTGGACTCGGCCATCTAACTCACTGCATGAACGTCCTGCGTGAGGACATGTTCTGCCATCCAGACGATACCCCGCGGTACACGGGTCGTCTGCACTCCCAGGCTGATAGCAAACACCCGGCTGCAGGAATCGATCAGAACAGAAAATGCAGAGACTTCGATAAGCTATTCGAATGGTCCAATCAGCATTCAGCTTGTTATACAGATGTTGGCGATATGGACGGTGATCCAAAGGCTTACTACAAGAAAGACTGCATTAGTGCGTTGAAAGCGTGAAAGCTCGTTGCGATTCGAGAAGTTCGAAGCGTCGTAAACGTGGACACGCGGGCTCTATTTCCCTTTTTGTGATTATTCCGTCTGATGGCAATTCTGTCAAATTATTCAAATGGAGAATGGGCTTTGTTCACGCAGCTGCGGTACATGTATTACAAGTTCAAGCAATATACTTTTCTCTATATGCAACTCGTGCTATCTTCTTGTCTGCCGTACCAAAATCAAATCAAAAGGGAGTTCAGAATCCTCTGATTTTACTTGGGTGGGAACTCTGAAGATGTACCCAACTCAACATCATCTCAGTCGGAATCACAAGGGCGTTTGAGACCTGAATGTGTTCAAAATTGTTGTTATGATTGATGCACTTAGAACATTGAAACAGTAGGTAAATTTGAATAAATTTTAGCACCTGGACTTTATATCTTACTTTACAAATGGTAATCTCTTGTTTGAAAAGTAAAGAATAAATAGGTTGATATTGCCTCAGAACCGGTGTGATCTGCATGATGCGAACTCGCAGAAAGACTAAGCAAGCTCTTCCCGCGACTAAAATTTGCGTCCATCGAACCAAGATATACCATTGCGAAATTCGAGAACAGAGCAGCCCCCACAAATGACACTATCTAGAAACAAGAGTCATGATCCGAAGTAGACCCTTCAAAGAGAGGAACGCTATCGTCACTCCCTCCATCAAACGACTCGTCGTTTTTACAGAGTCTTCACAGCCGGTGTGCTCGGATCATATGGCGAAATAATACCCTCAAAGAGTGGAATGGTGTCGTCGCTTCCCTTGTCAAGCGATCGGACCGCATCTGATGCAATCGACGTTAACTTCAAAGTCCTATCGACAAGATCGTGTGATACTCACCAGAAGATTCGGGAACCGGAGCTCCCATAACTGACACACAGGCCACAGAGAGGTAAAGAAGACGGAGGAGCTGCATGGTCGGAGATGGAAATGTTTGCTTGGAGTTGAGGTCTGATGTGTGGAAAATAGGCTAGGTAGTGAAGTGCTTCTCAAAACTTTGGGGCTTTCTTAGCTATTTGATATTCCATCCTCTTCAGCCCATAGATTATACCATACGCCTCGAATTTCCTGCTAGCGCCTTGTTCAAATGAGACCTCCAACTTCTAATTGGGCCACAAACATGGGACTGTCACCTAGTAATTCCCAACCGATTTCATGTTAATCTCATGTCCATTTTCTGCCTAGAAGCCATTTGTTTTCGTCAGTTTTGTCTTATGCTAGGCTGATCTTGTACTTCCAGGCTCGGGGAGCTAGGGCTGTTTTAAATTTAACAATGCATTTGCCAAGGATTTTAATCCCAAGGAACCACATTTGGCCAAGGAATTTGATCACACTGTAGTACAATATTGCCAGAGCCTGCGCATTCCGGATGAGAAGCCGGCGTATCTTTGTCTGTGGCGTATTGCGTGAGCCCATGGGGTATGTAAGATCTTACGAGGCCCTGAGTTGGATGTCAGCGGGGGTTATTACAAGGGTACCGAGACGTTGGGATCTACCTAAATTTTTGGGTTTAATATATGTAATGCGGCTGGTACCACAGAAGCGGTCTTTTTGCTACTGGTCCGTCTCAAAGGTTGGTGATTGAGTGAAGACTTGACCTGCATACTCAGGGCGCCCATGTCGGCGGTGCGGTCCCTCTGAGCTGCCCACTGCATCAACTCGGCGTAGATGGGCTTTGAATGACCAATGGGAACCTTCTTGATGAAATGTTTGATACACCAGGCTGTGGGCCGTAAATGGCACCAGGCCAGGCAAGAGGCTCCGGGGACGTAAATTATGGAATTTATAGCATGAAACTTTGCAGAACAGAAATCAGACTCGGCCTGGCCCTAGGCGTACTTATTTCCTGCATGTCTTCGCGAGAGAATATTCAGAGGGGCTAGTATATTGTACTTTGCGTCCAGAAGCATGGCGTCGACAGCTGAAAGAGCCCTGTATTTCTTGGGCTTAATATAAAAAATAAGCGGGCATATCACCCCCCGATTGTGACATGTGTAAGTACCGACTTTGGGGATTTGGACGTGTGCCCCCTTCAAATTCCACTGCAGTGTTACTGTCTCCATGTGCCACTCACGCGCTGCTTACCTTGAGTTTTAGACTGAACTCCTTAAGAAATTGGCCATCCAAGACACTCTCATCTCTTGAATCTCAACACTCAAGCTTTACCTATCAAACACGAAGTTGTTACTTGCCAAAGTCCTTCCCTCCATGCGCAACGATGTCTAATACAGTCTTGGATTATGATCTCACCACACATCAAGGCTTAGCAGCTGTGGGAGCTACATTTGCTATAGTCAATTTGATCGCCATAGTGGCACGTTTCTATGCTCGTCACAGGCAGGGTGGCACCTACGGTGCTGACGACTGGGTGATGGTGTCTGCCTATGTTAGTATATGGAAAGAGTCACAGCAGCACCTGATTTGCTCTCTGCTTACATGATGATTTAGCTTTGTTTTGTAGGGATGGCAGCAACTACTTGGTGGGGTACGGCCGCGAGCCGAAGCTCTTTGTCTTAGTCCAGTCACGACTGACGCTGAATAGCAATTAAAACCCACTATTATGGCTATGCCGCGCCTCACCACCCGTCCGAAGTAGGAGAAAGCAAGCACAGACTGGTCAAAGTATGCCGTTCCATTAGCAAACGGTCATGATGTGCTTATGAGTTTGCAGATGTTCTTCGCTTTCAACATTTTCGCGATTCTTTCTATGGGCCTCACCAAGATCAGCGCGCTCTTCTTCTTCAAGAGAGTCTTCGTCACTGGCCACAAATGGGAAACCTTCAACTTCATTACAAAAACTAGCATCGGCGTTATAATTTTATGGATGATAGCCTTCCTTATCATGAGCTTCTTTGAGTGCGGTACGCATATTTCAGCGATGTGGACATCCAATGCTAAGATCGCCGCGAAATACTGCACACACAATTATCCAGTCTTAGAAGGACTCGCAATATCAGACTTTCTGCTGGATTTTTGGATCTTAATTCTGCCGATTCCTAAGGTGCGTCGTTAGATCCCATATATTTTCAAGAGAACTGCAATTGAAAATGATAGATCATGCTCCTACACACTTCCCTGGGACGGAGGTTCGCTATCATGGGCGTATTCCTCCTTGCATTCGTGTAAGAACGCCCCTTCCCACATCAGAGAAACGATCGTCTCACTCTGATTTAGGGGGTTGGCAGCATCTATTCTGCGCGTGGCTTTTATTTACCATCTCTTAGCAGGGAAAAGCTGTAAGCGTCCCATTTCTCAGCCTGATATCTCATCGAATTGCTAACCGCTATCCCGCTGCATAGACAAAGGTCCTACTACGAGTAAAGCAGACGGTTTCCGTAAGAATCCTAGTTGGCAAAACAGCTTCCGCTCGAAATACATAAACTAATCGTTGGGATCAGTTGTCAACACTGAAAGTGCCTTCATTTATGTCCTCGAAGGCGGATTTTCACTATTGGCGGCGAACCTGCCCTCTTTATGGTACTTTAGTTCCAAAGTCAAGCCGGAAAGCGTCTTGCGGAGTATCCGAAGCATCGTCTCACTCCGATCCACGGCCTCACAGCGGTCAGACCTCACTGGGACCAAAGGGACCTCAAAGGGCAGTGCATTTGAGGAGGATTCTCGAAAAAGCGTGTCAAACTCGACCTCCTCTCGGTCTGGCCTTACCCCGCCAGATAGGGGTAGAGTTGAGACGATCGCGTTGTCTGATATTGAACCCCAGGATCTAGAGTTGGGACACAGTGCAGCGGACGAGATCAAGGTGACTAAGAGTGTGAAGCAAAGTATTCAAAACAAGTGAAATAGCAACGAGGGAACCTTCTGTTGGTAAAGGGATTTCGCATGTTTACAATTCCTCGAAATAGGGTTTCTAATTAGTAAGCAGTATCTTATCAGCGGCTTCTCATTGGTAATGAGCTACCGCAACCGATCCCGCGTACGATAAGGATTTGGAACACCTCAAAATTTAGACAAAAACCGGTAGAAACAGTTTCGGGCAGGCGTACACGAGTGTCCGTCTTAGATTCGCATCGGAATGAGCCCGGTAGCTGTCAATTTATGAGGGTCTAGGAAAGTGATAAGTTTCACCAAGAATAGCTCTATATAAGTCTTTGTTTTCTACTCCGTAAGCTCCTCATATACGATTTCTCGCCAAAATTCCATCTTGATCCTGGTACTTTAACCAATTATTTCGTCCACTTGTAGTGTTTGCGGCAGTAATATTGCAATAACAATCGTAGCAGGTTTCCTTGGATTGGGTATCAGAATCTGTTACCAAACTTCCAAGCTGTTTTGCAGCGGGCTCTCAAAACATAAGCGTGGGGCGTTATCAACAAAAGAAAAACCGAGTGTTTCGCCGGCCACCACCAGATATTTGTCAAGCAAAAAAAAGAAGAGTAATTTATCAGCGCAAGATCTTTAATAAGATGAGGGATGAGGTGATAAAAATCCAATCAACACATCACACCATGCAATAGGAAAATTTAGACAACACGTGTGTTACTGTGTGAGTGGCGCAACGTTTGGCTGACCGCGCACGGTGTGGATTCGGACATGCTGGGATGTTCAACACCAGCACCAGCCTCCAAGAGCTTCAGATCTATTCCGGGGTCCTTCCAGAGGTCCATTTCAACATTTGATGTTTCGATTTGGACAATTTTCATGGCATGATGAACCAAGGCAATTCACGATAATCCGGATAACCCTTCTACCCCTCACCCGAATTCTTGTGGCTCTGGCTCTGGCTCTGGCTCTTGTACCGAGACATTCCGGTCCCTTGATGCGTACAATACTCTAGCTCTCCTGTAGCTGTTTTTGCTGTGGCTGACCTGCATCGGGGAAATCGGGGACAGCGATGACTGCCCAGCCTCGTACAGAGCTTTGCTGAGCTATTAAAAATGCGAAATAAAAGCTCAGGATGATCATCTGACGCGCCGGAAAATAAGAAAAAAAACTCTCGGCCGGGAAGCAGTGCTGCGATAAGATGCCCCTTACCAAGCAAATCAGAAACATTTGCGGTGTCTGCCCTACAAATTTGCTGCCCGCACAAGCGTAACAAGAGCGGTGGCTAGCCCCTCGTCTAGCGTGCGATGTCATGGACAGAGCAAGAGAACAGGCCCCAACGAATAATAAACACCCCACCACAAACCTCTGCCTCTGCCCTTCTCCGAATTCCCCCCTCGACTACAAAAACCTCTTCCTAAACACCACAAAAGCAGGAAAACCCTCTCAAGATCATTCATGTAAGTATATAACGTCCATCCTCGCTCCATCCAGCGCTGCATCATCCAGCTCTACCCCTCATTCAAGCTTGTGTTGAAGCTATCTTGGCCCCGCGAACCGCTACTATCCAAATCCCCTCATCGCTGACACCACCACTCTAGAATCGCAAACATGGCTCCTACAAAGGTTGGCATCAACGGATTCGGCCGTATCGGTCGTATCGTCTTCCGCAATGCGGTTGAGCACGACGACATCGACATCGTCGCCGTCAACGATCCCTTCATTGAACCCCACTATGCCGTAAGTTTCCCCCCGCTATCGGTCTCAAATCCGCAAAATTTTTAATTGACAACGCGACTAATTTTCCATCGCGCAGGCATACATGCTCAAGTACGACTCTACCCACGGTCAATTCAAGGGCACCATCAAGGCTCTCGACGACGGTTTGGAGGTCAATGGCAAGAAAGTCAAGTTCTACACCGAGAAAGATCCCGCCAACATCCCATGGAGCGAGACCGGCGCATACTACATTGTCGAGTCGACCGGTGTTTTCACCACCACCGAGAAGGCCAAGGCTCACTTGAAGGGTGGTGCTAAGAAGGTTGTTATCTCTGCTCCTTCTGCCGATGCCCCCATGTACGTTATGGGTGTCAACGAGAAGACCTACAAATCCGACGTTGAGGTCATCTCCAACGCCTCTTGCACAACGAACTGCCTTGCTCCTCTTGCCAAGGTTATCAACGACAAGTTCACCATCATTGAGGGTCTCATGACCACCATCCACTCCTACACTGCCACCCAAAAGACGGTCGATGGTCCATCCGCCAAGGACTGGCGTGGAGGTCGTACCGCTGCTCAGAACATCATTCCTTCTAGCACCGGTGCCGCCAAGGCTGTCGGAAAGGTCATCCCAGAGCTCAATGGCAAGCTGACTGGCATGTCCATGCGTGTACCAACCTCCAACGTCTCCGTCGTTGACTTGACTTGCCGCATTGAGAAAGGTGCTTCCTATGACGAGATCAAGGCCGTCATGAAGGCTGCCTCCGAGGGCGAGCTCAAGGGCATATTGGCCTACACTGAGGATGATGTTGTCAGCACCGACTTGAACGGCGACACCCACTCCTCCATCTTTGATGCCAAGGCTGGTATCTCTTTGGTAAGTTTATTTTCCCCGCCGAAGTTTTTTCAGAAGCATCTGCTAATTTTGCATTAGAACAACAACTTCGTCAAGCTTGTCTCTTGGTAACAATCCCTCCCCTCGTCCCGCTCGTAATACTTGCAGTATTGGGCCTCCCGATCCCTCCTTCGGTTTCTGATCCCTAGTACAAACCCATGATGCTAATATTTGTGCTACAGGTATGATAATGAGTGGGGCTATTCTCGCCGTGTTCTCGATCTCCTCAGCTACATCGCCAAGGTTGATGCCGGAAAGTAGGATTTTGACCTCTCGAACTGACGATTCATGAGTAACTTTTTCCTTTGGCAGAGATGTATTGAAGGGAAGGCTGTGATAGCAAATTGGCAATGAATAGATGTCCTATGAAATACTCTTCTCTTGTGAAACTTTTACAACCCTGAAATTTCCGTGTGTAATCTTGTTCGGACATTGGACAATCTGTCTTGGGCGTCACAACTACAATTTACAATTTGAGCCGACGCAATAAATCAAAACTACTCATTTATTTATCGAGTCAAAAAGGGATTGAAATCCGTTCCGCCTACTTCAAACATAACAATATATTATTCCTCACCCAGAAAGGGAATTACCCACGAAGCTATCTAAGTAGATGTGGCTGCCTCAGGCCTCAACACGCCTCGATTAACCTTCACGAATCGCGTCGTCCTGCATCTCTATCCCTTTCATTTCCACGCCCACATCAAATCAACAACACATCAACCCCACCTCTTCGACAAAATCATCATCGCATTACCGTCCGAATATGCGCTTACGGTGACATAATTCTTTGACGCATAGTTTTATTAGGGTCGAAGGGTCTGTGTAGATACGTGCCTCGGTGGGGCGGAGAGCTGTCGAGGTCAGTTTGCTGTTTCTCTTACTTGAGCTTGACTTTGTTATCTTTTGTTCAAGGAGCAATACTTTTGTTTGGGGATCATGGTTTAAATCATCACGAGGTATTTATTGCGCTAGGGATGCGATGCTTAAATTTTGAGGGATGGGAAATGTGCAGCTGCATGAAAGACATACTGTGCGCCTTCATCACATGACCCTTCTCGATCGCTCTTTCCCTATTTCTGTTCTCATGTTCTCGAGTCTTTGAGTTATTATTACCTTATGTAAATCACTTGATGCTCTTCACTTCCATACTTCAAAGCTACTCTTTCGTTGCGTGGAGACAGTTCTCGGCGCGACGATGCAGGACCTCGACTGAGAGAACGATTTCCTTTCCTTAGGCTTTGCCACTTTGTATCTCTGCTCTTGCATCGTCCTCATGTATCTATAATTGACATATCTTAGGGATTTTTACTTTGTCCGCTTTTGTCTAAACAAAGATAACGAAGCTGGAGACAACAGAGCTGAGCTCAACGGATGCGGTAGCAGAGGGTGGAAGGGTTGAGCTGTCATTGCTCCAGTGAATCTCGACGGCTTCTGTTTGTTTCTCTGGGCGTCTGATATCCAAGGGTCCTTACAGTGCATCTATACTTAAGCTCCAATACTACCGCACGTCATGATGGAAGGTTTACTATCTTCGACGATGTTGCAGAGCAGCGAGGTCGATACGGTCATGCAAGACAACGATCACGCATATTCCACAAACGGCCACGTAACGAACGGTTTTATAGATCCTCAAAACCTGCACAAGGTATCTCAATCACTAGACACTCCCCGAGATGAATCGCCTACTCAGTCACAGCCATCTTCTGAGATGACATCTGGTGCTATCGGCCGCAAGCTCTTCCTTCCGACGGGATGCTGTTACGACAACCGGATGAAATACCACGCCAACGCCGACTTTTCAGAAAGTCCACATCACCCCGAGGACCCTCGCCGGATAGAAGCCATCATGCAAGAGTTCGCCGAGGGAGGACTGATCTACGATGGGAGCGAAGCTGATCTAGCTCAGATTCTGAAGAACTCCCCAACGAAATATATGTGGCGAATACCGGCGAGACAAGCGCGAGAAGATGAGATATGTCTTGTACATACGGCGTCTCATTACGAATGGGTCAGGTCATTATCAGAACTGAAACCAGCCGACCTAAGGGCCATGACAACCGCGTTCGACAATGGTCGGAAATCGCTGTACGTTGGTAGTCTCACACACTACGCCGCTCTTATCTCAGCTGGAGGGGCTATCGAGACGTGCAAGAATGTTGTCGAGGGGCGAGTCAAGAACGCCATCGCTGTCATCCGGCCGCCTGGTCATCATGCTGAGCACAATGAGTCGATGGGATTCTGCATATTCAACAATGTCCCTATTGCAGCTTCAGTGTGCATGCAGGACTATCCGGAGATTTGCAGGAAAGTTCTCATCCTTGATTGGGATGTGCATCATGGCAATGGTATTCAGAATATGTTCTACGAAAATCCTAACGTTCTGTATATATCGCTACACGTCTATCAAAACGGCTTATTCTATCCTGGCCAGCCAGACGACGAAGGTCTGCCAGATGGAGGCCCAGATAAGTGTGGTGCTGGCGTGGGCATTGGTCGAAATATCAACATCGCCTGGCATGATCAAGGCATGGGCGACGGCGAGTATATGGCAGCGTTCCAGAAGATTGTGATGCCCATCGCTCAAGAGTTCGACCCGGATCTAGTTATTATCTCGGCTGGTTTCGACGCGGCTGCCGGCGATGATCTCGGCGGCTGCTATGTCACGCCTGCTTGCTACTCCCATATGACACACATGTTGATGTCGCTTGCGAATGGTAAGGTGGCAGTATGTCTAGAGGGTGGTTATAATCTTCGAGCCATCTCGAGGTCAGCGTTAGCCGTGGCGAAAACACTGATGGGCGAACCTCCGGAGAGGATCGTGATCCCGCCACTCAACGAAAAGGCAGCCCGAGATATTCAGCACGTCAAAGAGTACCAAGCACCATACTGGGAGTGCATGCGACCGGGCGTTATCCCGATCAAGGATTTACAAGAACGCAATGCTCCGAGGTTACATGATGTTATGAGATCGTATCAAAAGGGCATCCTGAGCAGGAAACACAACATGATCTCAGTACCTATCATGCGGAAAGTGCTAAGCACGTCCTTTGCTGATCAGGTTCTGATTACGCCCAAGATTCAGTCTGCGAAGAAGATCCTTCTTATTATTCATGATGCGTAAGTCGCCCACCTAGCTTGAGATATTTTTACTGACAGGCGCAGACCCGAAATCGTTGCGCAAGCGGACGCACTTGATAACTCCGTCTCGGCTCACAATGCTTGGATGGTTTGTCACCAACTATCCATAACGTTTATAAACTAACATCAGACAGGCTGACGACCTAACACCCTACATTGACTGGGCAGTGAATAACGGCTTCGGCGTAATTGACATCAACATGCCCCAACACGTCTCCACCCCCGACGACGACGAGCCCTTTTACCCGCGGCCGACAGAACCAGATATCGTTCAGCAATCCAAAGAACTGCTTTGTTACTTGTGGGACAACTACCTCCAAATCAATGAATCTGCTTCCATCACCCTCATGGGCGTAGGCGACGCCTATCTCGGCATAAAACAACTCCTCACATCACGAGGTACTTTCCCCCTCCCCTCCCCCCTCCCAGACTCCTACTTACATCTCCTCTCCAGACGTCAAATCCCGCATCCCCGGCATCCTCTCCTTCGTAACCGGCTCCCTACGGCCCGTACGCTCAGAAACAGACCCCTACCTCTCCGCCTGGTACAAACAAAACAGCCTCATCTTCGTCTCCTCCGACCATTCCTGCTGGAACGACGAAGAAAACGCGAAGAAAGTAAGGAAGAATCGCTTTGGGAGCGTGAAAAAGAGTGAGGTGATGGGGCTGGGTAATATGTTGAAGAGGTATGAGGGCATGGCGATGGGGTGGGTGGGGAAGAAGTGTGGGGAGTGGGAGGGCGCGAGGGGGGAGGGGGAAGAGACGGAGGAGGAGGAGGAATTTGGGGGTTTTAGGGGGGATGTTGCGGTGGGTGCTGGTGTAGGTGTTGGGGTTGGGGTTGGGGTTAGTGCTTGATGTGTGTGAAAGAAAGAGAGAGGGCAATGTTTTGATATGTGCGGATGTGGCAGTGATTTGCGTTTTCTTTGTCACAGTTACAGTTACAGCGGCATTCTCATGATGGGCACTCCTTGGCTTGGCTTGCAGAGTTTATACAGCGGTTTTATATGCAGGTAGGTAGCGCTACTGGAATTGATGGAGATGACTTGATTTCCTGTAGCCTGGCTAGCTGTTGTTGGTGCCCTGGGTGGCAACCTTTTTCGTCGTTGGCGGGGTGGTTGACTCATTGGCTGCGATGTGCAACAAAATCCTCCTACCTTGAATTTTCGTACTCGTCATTTATTCCCTCAGGTCTTTGTGTTCTCGTGGTGAGTATACGGACCTCAGTGAACCACGTCGGAACGTAAATCTAGACATAAGAAAGCCTAAGTCGGAGCTTCACCCAGCTCAATAACACCGAATCCGAGTCCTACTTACAAACTCAAGCGGGGTTAGGAATTATTTCAAAATAACTCGGCAGACCCGGCTTAATCGGGATGTCGAATATCAAAATTGCCTACTTAGAAAATGTCGACTTGTGTTTTAGAATCTCGAATTATTAAATGATACCTGAGTCAGAGTCCGAGTTAGCTGAAAACCGGGAAGTGCAGATTTGGAGTTACAACTTGCACTTGGGTGTCCCTGTGCAGACTGGAGATGGAGGATGATACAATAGTACATAATGATGGAATGATTTTCTGGGCATGGATGGGAGGGCTAGGAGGATCAAGTTGGCGGGGGATGCGTGGCACTTGTAGGTCCCCTCAACACAAAGAATTTTTGCGGAGAATGCCAGTAGGAGGACGACTTATTTTAGTATTCTTGATACGGTGAATTTTGTTGAAGCGGCTATGTAGATATAGGCGGGGGAGGGGGGAAAATTTAAAAGACGGCGGTGGGGCATGATGATGAAGCCATTTAGAGGGTGTGGTAGAAGTCGAGTTGTGGCAAGGTAATGCATACTATATATGAATAGGCTGAGGCTATGAAGAGGCTTTTGGTAAAGCCTAGAGGCACGAGGTTGAGTTCAGGATTCTGGATTTGGGGTAATTTTGCACTTGTTGTGGGCATAATTCCGGGAGGTATGAATAGCATTGTTAACGTCTGTCCCTACGTAGCGAGACGCACCCTATAACGAGGTACTTCGAACTCAAGCGACTCTAAATCTGTGGATATATATAAAATTTAATATAATTTTACTTTAATTACGTTATATATTTCTCCTGAATATTCCTAATTTATTAATTCTGAAAATTTTAATCGCGTTATTATTATTTATTTCGATTAGAAATTTTTATTTATTTATAATATAATAAAACCCCTTAATTTATAATATTATTATTAAGTTTTTTTCGCCTCTTAATTTTATAAAACGATAAAATATAGATCTCTAAGTTATTTTTAATATTGTTGCAACTAGAACATGTTATATTATACACTATCGCTATATATGCTGATACCTCCTCCAGTTAAGCGATCAAGGACCCTAGTCAATGGTGGTGTGGTTATATTAACCTCGGTAAAATAATTTGTAGCTGCTGCGACGATTGTGGCTGCGCGTACCTTGCCGAGAAATTTCTGTTTCCCGACATCCTCCGATTAAGTTAGAACGAAAAGTGGCCCGTAGCCAGATTACGAAAGGAAGGTGAATATCTTAAAACTAATGATTCTTAAGTCGGATAGGTTTGAGCTGACGGGTTATACACATATGCTGCACTGCAAACTCATGCCTCTATATTTACTTCCCCAAGCATTAAAAGCCTTGCGGTACTATACAGCACTGCGCTCTCAACTTCCTTCCCATTCAACTCAACCCCTACTTTGATTGTACCGCTCGGATGCTGAATAGTGACATCTTTCTTAGCATCAACGCCATTCGCTAGTATAAAAGGGATCGTTCCCTCTATCTTACATGCCGCTCCCAGATTCAATGCTAAGGTTAGCGGAATTGCTTTATGCGTTTGCCCCATAGAGAGAACTAGACATTGTATATGTATACCCTTTGAAGCTGCCTCTGCTGTTGGCGGTAAAACGATGACAATTTTAGGCACGCTAGCGATGTCCGGATCCAACCCCATTTTCTCTGCACCCTCTCTACGGATCTTCTCTAATAATGCCATTTTATGGTGTAGCTTGTCGAGATCTAGTGGGGTCGTACTAGAGTCTAGTCCAAGCGCGCGGCCATCGACGTGAACTCCTGGATTGGCAAGGTCGATTAAAGTAGCTTGTATTCTTAATCCCTGTTCGTTTCTTGTATCCAGAACTGTAGTGCCACTGCCTGTGGGAAGCGTATCATCTGTTTGGGTTCCTCCTGGAAAGATGAAAGACAGGCAGATTCTGGAAGCGGCACCTGCAACGCCCGCCATCTCATATGTCCCTCCTGGATGAAATTTCAAGGGATCTCCTGAGACTGAAAATGTGGAGTGAATTGCCTTTCGTGTATTGGTGTTGAATATGCGAACAGTACAGGACGTAGGACCCGGACTCGAAGCAGGTTCGATTATTGGTTTCTTCAACAAGCCATTATCAATCGAGAATGGGCCGATCGCAGCAGTCATGTTGCCGCAGTTGCTCGCCAGATCGAGTTGGCCATCTTTGATGACTACTTGGACGAATTCGAAGTCAACATCAGCATCCTGTCTTGCGGATGGGGATACGATGCATATTTTGGAGAGCGATGATACCCCCCCACCCATGCCGTTCAGTTGTCTGCCGTATGGGTCAGGTGAGCCCATAGCGGCTGCAAAAATTGGCTGCCATGCTGCACGATCTTTGGGAAGGTCAGCTTTGTGGAAGATGAGGGCGTTGCATACGCCTCCTCTCCAGAAAGCAGCACGAAGGGCTGGCATTCTAGAATAGAAATAATGATGCAAAGATAACAATGAGATGCGATGGAAATGAATGCAGTTTGTTAGGAGACGTAGTTCTTACACCATAGACCTAGTAAGGATTTCGATTTATAGGCTGATGTTGTGTTTTCTGTGACTCATCCCACTTTCGGATAGGTCGGACAAGAGCCTCCTGGCAGGTAGCTCTCTGCAAAGGATTTTCTAGCGCAGTCGCTCATAAAGCATTATCTTCGTACCTTACACAGAGATAGGAATGGGGATTGGAATGACTGATTGGCATCTCTATGCAGACCCGTACATAGCTACTTTTGGACACCATAATATACGAGAGTACGGTATGGTCTAGGCACGTCAGGAGGTACGCCTTGCTCTAGGACTTGACTGGCTCTGTCCATATTATCCCGCCGTCGCAATAGTGATGTCGAAGGAGACGAGCGATCGGCGCTCCAGTGCCCAGGTACTAATCATGCTGCCACCTGCCCATAGAATGTTCGAGAACCCTACTTCTACGCTACACACGTGATTGGGCCCCGAGAATCGTGGCTAAGTGATATATAGCCAACCGGGCGTGAACATAGTAACTTTCATCTCGGCTAATGTACATTACTAAGCAGTGAAATATACTAACCCTCTCATCGCACCGGCGTAACTCCCGGACCATATTTATTTCTTTTTTAAATATTTTTAAAATTTGGAGCTATATTGTTTCGTAATAGGACCTTCCCTCAAATGCTCCGAAAATCGAAAAAATATTAATAATCATTATTAAATAAAAAGGAATAGTAGAAACGCCGATTAATAATACAGTCGAACCAATCAATAGTATAATCAATTGCATTTTTTTTCTTGTTGTTAAATAATATTTTTAAAAAGAAATAATTAAAAAAAATAATATATCAATAACAACTTTATAAATATAATAAGAAAAAAATTGTAATTCTAAAACTATAGATTCGTCTCGTAATAGGGTGCGTGGGTGCGTCTCGGGACACAGGGATGGACGTTAGATGATTAGTTTTTATAAATCCTTTGTTCGGGTTTGTTTAGGGTTATGCTGATCACGCTTGTTCTTGCCAACAAAAAGGTCCTCGTTTCTTTGGCTAGGACAATGTCAACGTTGGAACAAAAGTAGGCAAACTTGTATAACTTGTAGCCTCTTGGGAGACTCTAAATATTCGATCAAATCAAACCTTTTCCAATCATTGACATCCTTAACAGCAATTCTCAACCCTCAAGCATCTACAAACATGTGCCGCGAAATCACCACCTACTACGCCCGGGAAACCTGCAAACACGCAGAAACAGACACCTACCCATGCCAAGAAGCCAAAAAAAATCATGCTATTGCGTGTGATAACATAGTCAAACAGGAAATAGGCATACTCCAGATGTGCGGGCGTTGCAGTCGCGAATGGAGGTTGGAACAGAATATAAACAGGCTGGGCGGAAGGGTTGAGGCTTTGGAGCATGCGTTGGAGCGTGCGCTGGACGATGCGAAGAGGGATAGGAGGAATCTCGCGAGCGGGAAGAGGGGAGAGCTTGATTATTAGTAGGGTTGACGAAAGTTGAGACTTTGTTGTTGGTTGAGCATCTTCGGTTTTGACCCCGCGGGGGAAGAATCCCCTGTAATAGTGTAAGTGTAAGTATAAACCAATTCTAAAGGGTCCCAAAAATATATGTCTGCGAGAAGTGGATGATGTAAGTGTATTTCAGTGATTAAAGATGTACCTATAGAAGTGAGACTTGATCCATAAACTGCTCCACTCGCTCATGTATTTTATAGCCTGCCCCCTCCTTCAATCCTCCGACTTTGAAACTAATAACCGAATACCTTTACTGTCCAATTTGGGAATCGGGATGAACCAATCGTGCTCTAACTGTACATCCGTAACATCTGTTTCATACAACCTAAATTTGAACCGTCGGAAAATAGTTCCCAGCGCGAGATACATCTCAGCATACGCAATACTACACGCAAATATCAGTCAATGACTTCAAATCTTGAAGTCCAGAAACATACTTCGTTCCCAAACACGATCTCGGACCCCTTCCAAACGCAACAAGATAATGCTCAAGCGGAACCCCATCCCTTGTCTTCGGCTCCCCGAGCCATCGCTCAGGTATAAAGGAATGCGAATCCGGAAAAATATCCTCGTCATGATGAACATCCACACTTGTCATTCCGACCACCGTTCCCTTTGGTATATTCCATTCCCTATACCTCATATCCGCCTCGTACGTCCTCGGATTCCTCGCTGAAAGGCCGTATGACAACCTCAAAGCTTCCTGAATACACGCTTGAAGATACGGCAGCTTTTCTAGTTCCAAAAACTCAGGCGTGATGCTAGAATCTGGAAATGCTTGCACGAGTTCTTCATGCAGCCGTTGGTAAATCCGCGGTGTGGCGACGATATGAAATGTGCCAACGCAGAGGGAGTAGGAGGTTGTTTCTACGCCGGCGCCGACGACGATCTGGGCTTCGTCTGCGAGGCGTTGTTGCGTTTTGTCTTCGGGTGGGAGTTTGCTATGGAGGATCTCGTTGAAGATTGTGTGGCGGGAACTCTGCTTGGTGGTTTCGCCTCGGAGGGTGCGAGCTACTAAGTCCCATTGATCCTATTTTGGTTTTAGCTTTTTTCTCTGGCAGAGGAATTTGATGATAGGGGGTACTCTTTTTAAGCGATAGACACTTGCGAGACTGGGTTTTAGATAGGTGACGATGGAGTCGGGTAATGAATCTAGAAGCTGTTTGGTGTTTAGTTATTTCGAATTCAACTTTGTAGCTTGTCTCGATTCGAACTTACGGGGAAGAGTGAGGGGAATTGAGTAAAGAGATGGCCCGCGTTCCCCATCCCTATAAATGCTTCGTGGAAAGATTCAAAATGGGGAGATTCAAGATGCTTATATGAAAACCCGAAAGCATAGTCCATGATGATATCGCCAGTGAACGCGGGGAAGGCCTCGGTGACGTTGATTGGTTTCTTCATTTGCTCGAATTCGGACATTCTCTTGCAAAGCAAGTCAACCTTCTCCCGGATGACGGGAACAAACCCCAAAATTGCTCGCCTTGAGAACCTTTAAGACATTTCAGATAATCTAGCTTCAAAATTAATAACTGCTCCTGATTGGGAACTTACATTGGGCTAAGCGCGACGCGGCGACGACGATGTAGACCTCCATCTTCCGTCGTAAATGTGGAATGTTTACTCCCAAACTTCGTGTCCCACCCATGTTTATTAGACTTCTTCTTCATATAAACCTCATTGAAGAAGTGGCTATCCCTGATATGAAGTTCATTTGGAGCAACTCGAACAATAGGACCTATAAAAATGTCATCAGATCTATTCAAATTCTCGAAGCGGGGCTGATTCGACCCCACCATAAACATCATGCATTCTATCAATCTCCCTGGAGAATTTGCCATTACAGACTATTTCGTAGTATCCCTCGTACCATTTCGAGAGAGCAGCTAGTTTTGGTCCGGGGAACTTTGCGAGAGGGCCAAGGAATAGGCGGTATATTGCAAGTGTTGCAAGGCCAATGACCCAGATTCCAGACGCCGTTGCCGCCCAAAATGTGACGACTTGCAGCATATCTTGCACTAACAGAAACATGATCTCTTGTCCAGGTTCAATTATCGAGATTCCACGCAAGGAGCATGATCTTTTTAGACACCTTGATGTTGAGGATTTGTGCAAAATCTCACAAAAGAAGAGGGGTTCACTAGTCAACCGCGCACATTGGACAACCGCGCACCCCAAATCACCTTATTTATTTCATAAAGTCAGCACAACATCTATAACAAATGAGAAAAAAAACAGATTTGATAAACCGATAATCTCTTTTAAAATATCTATTAAAACTATTTCTAATTAACGTTAATATTGGCGGCAAATATTAGAAACAGAATGGATTTCTGAGAGATTTTAGCCGCCCTAATGCCAAGAAAAACTGATTCATTAATTTACCCCATCAAAAATCCTCCTAAAAACGTACTTATATTAGAACAATTATTCTCCAAATGATATCGAGAGGAAATTTTCTAATTTAGATTATCCGGAATGGGATAAGGATTTTCTAGGTATATTTTGGAAGCTGTAAATACAATGTAATGGTGTAGTATCATTTATGAAGGTGATTTTGGGGTGCGCGGTTGACCAATGTGCGCGGTTGGCCAGTGAACCCTTCTACTGCAAATCCGAAAAGCATCGCAAACAACATGCCAACAGAGATTTGCAGAGTTTCGCGGCATTTGATTCGTACGAGTTGAGGAGAACCTTGGCTTGTGTCAGGCAAGATCACAGGTGCTAGCATAGGGGTAAACCATCGATATATTTGCGTCTGAAGTGGTATACAATTCAGGTGTTGAGCGTAAATTAAAGGTAGGACCCCTGAGGCCAAGCCTATTGTAGTCTGCACGTGATGCTGGCGCGACAGCTTGTGGATTACACGTCAGACATTTGTCCCTTTCAAGCAGCGCGCATGTTCGTAAACGAATAAAAGCTTCCCTCTACATCGGATAACCCCCTTAGCCGAGCCGCGTTTTGTCCGACTATAGGGTTTTAAACAGTGATTATGAATCCCTCCATGATCGATATTCAAAGCCTCGACACCTTAAGATGTCTTATTTCTTGAGATATCATGATTTGAGGAACGTGTAATCTGATGAACGAATTTGAGCTCACAAGGAAATGGGACCCATAACACAAACTGGCCTTCCCCATCTACGCCAGTGAATGTCTGGCAGGAAATGTGACGTTGTAGAACTTGTCTTTTGAGCCACCTCGGCGTTGTCTTCTCGATGTAGCTGATCCCAAAACCCGTCTAGAGCATCAATGTAAAAATAAAACCAAGTTCCATATCCTTGTATAGTAACATATGCCGGTGCCTGCCTGCTGGAATGGGATTACGACTGCTTGCTCCAAGGCCTATGAAGGCAAGGTAAGTGTTCGCAATTGCTGATCACCTCCACGCACGCTGGCGAGTTGACCCAGCCCACTATCAGCGGGGGGTAAACGCACGTGGAATTATGTAAAGCTAGACATACAAACCCTTCTCAGCGTTCAGGGACCTTGAGACCGTCTTCTGCTCAAAGACTCGCAGTGAGTGGTGGCCCCGCAATTTTGCTGCAGTCCGCTGCAACCTTGAATAGACGATCTTTGCTCTGACGCGGAGGAGTACTTCCACTTCGAGGCCAATTCCTCAACATCTCAGCTCCAACACTGGTCCTTGAGGAGAGAAAGCTTGAAACTGCCCACCATTTATTGGCCAAAAATCGAGTAGTGTCGATAGGTATCGCTGGTTTCTAGTGATAAATCAATCGAAATGCATAAAATGAAATCCCAAAAGTGAATCTCGTCGCTGTTCTCAATGGTGCACGTCGCATTTTCTTGCTCGAGACACTAGCATGAGTAAAAAGACATTCAGTATTGAATTCGAGCCTGACCGAGTGCTTTGAAAGTGTGAATTGGTGCTTCATAAAACACGCTGGACTTCGGCGGATTCCCCAACCGAGCTTTTGCTAAAAACAAGCGCAACCACAACAATGGATCAAGTAGCCCTTCACCTCACGAGTGATTGCAGATGCGGAATCAAAGCAAAGACTGGCAATGATGAGCTAGATACCCCATCTGCGCCCATGGAGCAGAGGACCACTGAGATCGGTAATGCCTCCGAAGCTGCTGCTGCTGATTCTCGCCCGGCAACTGCAAGTGACCCAGCCTCTGCATTGGTATGTTCCGTGTTAACTCTGTGGTATTTGCATTATCATATCCTGACACTTCTAAAGAATGACCCTCTCCCGTCTATTGAAGCTCTTAGCCTAGGCGAATCTATCGGAAATACCGATTTCGAATCCGTACAAGAGGAAAGAACGACTGGTGCAGACAGCAAGCAGCAAGATGGGATGGTCGATGTGCCCAAAGACGATCACAGTCGTAAGTCCTCCAATACTTGAAGTCCGATTCTGGGGCTGGACACGCGTCTGGCGTGTGAATTTATGGTGGAACATTGAATGCTGACTCGGACGCCTGTTATAGAAGAAACGACCGAGCCTTCATCCACCGCAACTCTTCATCTGATGGCGTGGATACTCAACAAACCACAGGCCATCAGTACGGGGAGGGGTATGCAGCGCAGGGCGAATTTTCGGTGTTCTGCAACAACATGTCTGAAATTGTCGACCCCCGTACCAATAAATGGGTTCCGATGCCGGCTTCCAACAAGGGAAAGAAGGAGATCTTGACCCAATTGTTTTTCAAATATACCAAAGCCTCTGTGCTTCGGTCCCACAAGGTAAATTTAGTTGAGTTCTTCAAAATGACCCCAAAGGTACTGTGGGATACTATGTTCACAGCCGCAGAAACGAAAGCCATGGCGAATACCCAAGCGGAACGACTGGAGCGCGATATCAGAGTTCGCTTCAGACCCATTTTCGAAGAGTGGCGTACCCTCGAAGGTAATCCGATGAAATCTCTTCCAACAACGATGGCGGAACTTAGGGAGGCTACATCTGCCGAGAGCTCAAAGGCAAGAGCTGCATGGATGGAAGCAATGCTTATGGAGAAGAATCCTCGAACAGATGCATGGCTTCCGAAGATTTATGAGTTCTTGGATGCTTTGAGCTTGGAACAGCTGCTCAACCCTGCGGATGGGCGAAGATTACTCGCTTGGAAAATGGGGCAACGGGCAGAATTCTATCTCGGAAATTTTGTCCTCAAAATGTTGGGGATGATGTTGACAATGGGGAATTCCGTTGCGCAAACGGATAGTATGATTGCGGACCTCTATGCGATTTGCCCGAACGAATGAGCAAAGTATCGGCAGGAAAGGATTCAGACATGGGTGCAGAGTTTGTGATAATTTCTCTCGGATTTGACATGGTAGTCTCTTTGAAATGGTGGTGTGGACGGACTTTTGCCGCATAGTAATAGCTCAACCCCGACAGTAAAATTGAATTTTCTTTCGCATCAAGAGGAAATTTCCTAAACCATGGTAGATGATTGGTGAATGAATATAGTCCCAATGAACGAATTGCATTTAGCTCCGATCCGGGACTGCTTGCCTCAAGATCTGTTTCAGAGCTCCATCTTCATCGATCTTGGTATTGAACCTCAAACCGCCATAAAGATGGAACAACGCCCAAACGACAGTACTCCGCATATCACGGAGCCGGTACAAGCAAGCTCCGAGCCTGCTACCGCCACCGATGCTCTCCTGCGACAGGCCGCGAAGACCGAGGGACATGCAGATGTCGAGGCTTTTGACAATCAACACTCCAACACACCAACTGATAAGGAATTTGAAGGTGGAGCCATTGCAGATGGAAGATTGAACGGAACGGCATCTGAAAAGAACTCCGAAGGTAAGTTGCCCAGCGAATGGCAATTGTCCCTTCATATGAGGTTTCTAGTAGCTTGCCAGAAAAGCTCTCGGACATGGAACAAAAGCTGTCTTAACACCCAACAGAAAATAACAGGCCTAAGAAACGCCACAGAAAATGGGGCGACAAGGTTTTGGTCAGCCCGAACGGAAAAAAGATATTCGACCCTGAGATCAAGCGCAACGTCAATATGCCCGCCAATCAAAAGATCAAAAAGCAGCTCTGATAAAAATATTCTTCCATTTCACCAAGCTACTGTTTCTTCAATCCCATGGCATCAGGACGGCCGACTTCTTCATCAAGGTTCCTCAAGAGCTGTGGAACAGTCACTTCACAGCTGCACAGACCGACGCAATGGTGAAGGCCCAGGAGAAAGTACTCTTGACTGAGATGGTCACTAGGTATGAAGAGGTTGCCGGAGAATGGCTTGAGATCGAAGGATGTCCCATCAAGATCCCAGAAACTCTCGAAGAATTAGAGCAAGCCAGATCCCCGGAGGAGTCAAAAGCCAGAAAGGATTGGGTTAAAGGACTCCTCTGGAACAAAAGTGAACGCTCTGATGGCTGGATTAGATATGTTTACGAGAACTTTCAAGATATTGTGGCGTTGGATCTTGAGATTGCTGAGCGCAGTCGCTTTGGGGAGTTTCTGGCAACACGTCTGGCTTGCATGTTCGAGGTGTATGTTGAAAGATCCATCTTCGAGGAAATCGAGGGGCGCCTTAATTTTGAGCGGGAGATGCACGAGCAGATGAACAGTTTGTTTGACGATCTTGCTCAATTGGCCATGGCATACCCCGCTGGTGCTGCTTCTGAAGAAAGCGAGTCATTGTCTGATAGCGAACATGAGGACGATTTGGACCTGTATTAAAATTCTGGAAAGAGCTCATGTAATATTGCAATACGATTTCGTCTTGGTCTGGTATTGTGCCTCTCGACGGCTCATCGCCAAGGTGAGACATCATAGCACTAGTGCAATTGAGATAGCAACTCTGCCTGTATGCGCAAGTCCCCACAAAGCGAAAATGGACGAATTGTTGACGTGATACTGGAATTTGAATGCCAAAGTATCCCTGAGAATGTATCTCGTCTTCTAACGACGGCTGTTCAGTGACACCGGCGTACCAAAGAACATTGGTCATGGGCGACAGCACTGCTAGTGCAGAGGAATACCACCAAAGGATACATTGGCATGAGACGGCGTCTCTGAGACTGGGGCTTCCGTGAATTTGTCTTCGACCAGTAATCCGTGCCAGAGATGGGATTATGCGTTTCTCGTGGACGCTTGTCCTACTAAACTAAAGTGATAGCTAGTAAGAGCCAAGTGTCGGTATCTGCTCCTGCCTCGTCGCTCAAATCCTAACCCCAGCTGTTCTAGCTATGGTGAAGCTGCAGTTTGTACATGCGGAGACTGACAGACCGGTGTAGCGATGTCTGCTTTCTCGCACACCCGTCACCTTAGTAGTAGGGCCGTAATTTCTTGCGGGCTGGCAAGAAGGGTCGATTGGAGCGGCACATCCAGATACGGTAGCCATTCTGGCCCTACCATGTTTCGAATCATGCCAATCTGGAAATTTGACGATCCATCGAGCCACCACAAGTCCGTAATCAGCTTGAGGAATACTAGGTAATGTGCTAGAATAATTAATGTTCTAGGGCGCTTCTCTCGAGCACACTTTGCGAATTCCATGGAAGTGAACGACGGCCACGCGACCACCCGGACGAGGGTAAGGGAGTTGGGCCCATCTTGGCGTAGACCTGCATAGAGTATACCAAGAGCATCAAGCGCCTCGCAATAATCCTTGAGATACTCGAAATCCGGATCCAGAGGGCAAATTTCTTCAGCCATCTTGAGCAGATTCGCGGGAATGACGGGAACGGATTGAAGTGGCGTTAGTTCTCGGCGGAAGAGTGGGGAAACTTTTGAGGCTTGGACCTGCGGCCAGGACTTCATCTGGATAATGGAAGCTAGGCCACGGTACAATACCAACCAGTTTATGACGGTAAGGTCTTCGTCAGAAGTATTGTAGTCTTTTGAGCATAGAACAATTAGCAGGATGGCCATGATTAAGGAGGCTTCCCAGCCCTCGGAGTCCGGATTGAGTGATCCTACACTCTCGCGAAAACTATTCAAGGCTCGAACTCTGTATAGAGAAGTCTGCTGGCGAATCTCAGTAGATCCCGGGTTCAGATGTTCCATGTGAAGTGAGGCAATTCCTAGAAGACAGTTCAAGAGAAAGGGATTCTCAAATCCAAGCTGCGGTGCATGCAAGAGCAGAACGTGATCGGAATGAGATCCGACATTTATCGTGTTCCAGGTGGATGTCGACCAAAGATGCATCAATTTTAGATCGTTGAATGAAAGATTACCACCAACTGAGGCGATCACTGGGGCTGGCATCTGAAATATTGGCTCTGATCGGAGAACAATCTCAAGATCTGCTTGGTCACCATCACTGGGAGGCGTAGAAGCGCTGCTGCTCAGTGCGGAAGATGACGGGGACGTTTCAGCAGGATCGAGACTCGATTTTGTTGACTTGTAGACGTATTCGCATTTGAAATTCCTCCTCTTACAGAAGGTGCATTTGGGTTGAGCTTCGTCACACTGAGAGGCGTTAGTGCGATGTTTTCAGTCCGAGAATCTGGAAATACCTTGACTTTCTTAGTTTTGCAAGTCTGACAGCCACCCCTTGACTTCTTATGAGGCCGTTTAGTAATGAAAGTAGGGGCCATGATAATCGTGGGGTGCCTTGAATGCAGGCAACGATGACCCTCCGAATGTAAAATGCCCGAGATGAATATTGTCAACTCAACGATGATGGATCTAGACTAAGTCCGATGGGGCCAAATATTTCTTACGCTAGAAGGCTCCGAATAGATCATTTGAGAGTACTGCAACATGAAATGAGTGACGCGTCGAGATGTGCCCTGGCAAACGTGGGGTGAGGTGCTTCATATACTGTAGCCCCGGATATAGGTAGAAACCGAAGGACAGCTAGTATTCAACCCAGCATAATAGAAAATATATGAATCTGAAGAAAGCATTATGTATTTACGAAATGGAATTTGTTGGAGTGAGAGTGAGATACGATTACTAGTGCATTATGCAGAGAAGTGGCGCAGTACAGTACAGAAAAATGGGGGCCTAAAGTCTTGGCACGCGACTGTTAATCACGTCTCCCCAAAAACCAAGACGCGACTTTGTACAACTCCACCAACAAAAGGGGGATAGATAATCGCAATGGCTTCAATGTTCTCCCTGCCTAGCGAGTTGATATTATCATCTCTGGCCTCTCGATTTCCCTGTAGAAACCAGCAAATCCGCTCTTTGGCAACTCTTCTAGCAGTATGTATCTGGACACCCATTCAAGCTAGACTTTGAAAACTAATACTTGGGAATAAGATAAGAGGAGCTCCGACCAAGAACATCGTTTTATATGGCCTCGAAGCCACCGGCAAGACAGCTATTACGAAAGGCCTGCTCCAAGAGCTTTCGGCCGAACCCCAAGATGATGCAGTGAACGAAGATTCTGATCTGCCCCACGATTTACTACGATATGCCATTGTCAAGAGCGCGGAATGTATCTCAGGCAGACATCTGCTAGAGCAGACTGTTGGAGCGGTAGCAAAAGCGGTGCGATGGGAAGGCAATGTTGGCCGCTGCGAAAACCTTGCACAATTGGTCGTTGAACTGGGACGAATGTTGGAGGGATGGACAAAGTTGAATGACGAGGAAGCTGGAAAGCAAAAATTGGTCATTGTGTTTGATGGTATAGATCGACAGAGAGAAGCTCCACCAACTCTGCTTCCAGCTCTGGCAAGATTGGGAGAAATAGTACGTTCAACCCGAAATCATTCCACATCTCTACTAATTACGATTCCAGATACCCAACCTCACAACCCTCTACATAGTCACCGCCCCTCGCCCCAACTTTCTTCACCTCCCCGGTGTCCCACACATCCATTTCCCCTCTTACACCAAGCCCGAGCTCCTACAAATCCTCTCTTCCACCACTCCCAAACCCCAACTCCCAGCCGGCCCAAAAGAAACACAAGAAACCTGGTCCCGCTTCACATCCGCAGTCTACGACTCCCTATCCAAACACTCAGGCCGCGACATCCTCTCCTTCCGCTCCATCAGCCTCCGTCTCTGGCCCCGCTTCATCCAACCCATCCTCTCCAACCAGCTATCCTCCACCCCATTCAGCCGACTCCTAGTAGCAAACCGCTCCCTCTTCCAAAACGACTCCGTCCTAATCCCCGGCCTCATATCCTCTTCTAAACCCCCAACGGGCGTCCCAGCAAAAACAGACGAAAACAAAAACAAATACCAAGGCATAGCAACCCAACTCCCCTACTACTCCCGCCTCCTCCTCGTAGCCTCCTACCTCGCATCCTTCAACCCACCACGCCTCGACGTTCTCCACTTCAGTAAAACCGCGCTCTCGAAACGCCGCAAAAAAGGCGGCGGAACAGCGCTCTCCCGCACCACCTCCACAAAACGCCGTTCCATTTCCCGAAAACTGCTAGGACCACAAGCATTTGTGCTCGAACGCATGCTGGCTATTTTCCACTGTATAAAAGACGACGCTGATTCGAGAGGGAAATGGAGGGGGGGAGGGGAAGTGAGTGGGAGCGCGGATATACAGATGGCGATTGCTACGCTGGCTAGTTTGCGCTTGTTGGTTAAGATGGGCGCGCAGAATGCGGGAGATGCGATAGAGGGGGGGTGTAGGTATCGTGTTGCTGTTGGGTGGGAGGTTGTGAGGGGCGTGGCGAGGAGTGTGGGGGTTGAGGCGGAGGATTATTTGGCTGATTAGCTTTCAATTTCCCTTTGGGGATCCTAAATATACCCATGTTCTCGAGTTTGCTTCTATATTGGACGTCAATGGCCGTCCTCAAGTATTCGATGCGAGATCAAACTCCACGCAAAGCTGACAAGTGGATCCACTCGGAGACATTCTCGAAACACGATTCGAACTTTGCGATATGCTTGCCTTAAGGAGATATATTGAACGCCCAGACCCGCTCAATCAAAAGTCTCCATTCGAATTAGAACGACGCCATTATTTTCGTCCGAGTTAGAGCGAGCTATTCAGGGGCAGGGGACTTCTCCTCAAAACTCTCCGAGAATTCTCGGAGACATCTGCGCGAAGTGCAACAGAGAGCACTTGACTTCCCCAGCCCAAAATGTAACATTGCCCCAAGTCAGCGTCACTGCGAAAGGGACCGAGGTTCTCGTAGCGTCATTGAAGTCTTTTCCTTATACATATACAATCTATAATATACCAACCAAACCAGCTCGCTTTTGGTATCACGCGCACGCCAACGCCCAGACTTCCCATCCATCATCGCAGAACAGTCATCATAACGCCATAGCATAGCATAGCACAACGAAGGGAAATTTCAAAACGCAGCTCCACCAACACCCTCCCCAGCCAACGCCCTCACATGTCTCTCGCTCAACTCACTTCTTAGCCCCGCCGCTGCACTTTCCCTCTCGAGTCTGGCGTATATCTGTAAATCCTGACGCAGCTTCTCTTGCTTGGTATTCAGCTCTTTCCTCAACACTACCTCTTCTTCTTGCCTTTTTTTCAACCGTGCTGCTACCTCGGGCGTCACGCCAGATGCAGTGGGGTCGATTCTGCCGCCTGGGATAATCTGCGGGAGGCCGGCCATGGCAGGGTGAGGACGGGGACCTGGTGCAGGCGCATTCGCTTGTTTGTAGATGCTTGATGAGTGTTGGAGGGAAGGTCGAGACGGGACGCCTGCTCGTGGGCCGGTGGGGATGCCTCCAGACGGTCCTGTTGGAATCGTTGATGCAGATGGTCCGGATGGGATCGAAGGGGATGGAGTTTGAGTTGGTCGGCTGACGGGAGTGCTACCACGGGTTGAGATTTCAGCAGGAATTGTACGAGCAGCTGGTGCAGCGCCCCAAGAGCTGGAATCTGGTCGGGACGGACGGTCGCTGCTGAATGAACCTCGTCCACCTCTCATGAAACCGCCACCTCCTCGACCAGAGGGAACGAAACCGCGAGGCCCGGAAGGAGGGACTACTGGTCCAGCATTCTCTGATCGGCTGTGGGCAGATACTGGAACATGGGAACTTGGAGCTGGAGATGGCGCTGTGAAATTTCGATTACCACTTGGTCCAGTCGGGGCTCTGAATCCGGCAGGTCCTCGTGGAGGCGATCGTGGAGCAGTAGGGCGCACAGGCGACCGCTCTCTGGGCGTAGATCTTGCGGAATCTCTTTCTCTCTCTCTGTACGCAAGCTGATTCTTCGGCGGAGACCGAGCACGCGGGGGGGAGCGTGCCCTAGAGTCACGGGCTGAAGTTTGTGATACGAGTGTCATTCGATCGGGATGAACATGTGGCGAGGATCGGCGAGACGTATTTGCAGAGCTTCTACCGGACCGGTCTGCATCGCGAAGTGGTGGTGAGGGGGAATGTCGTCTCCAATTTGAAGAGCTGGGCCCGGATGCAACGCGGTTGTCCCGGCGATCTGGACTACGAGACCGCGGCCGATATGCACCACGGGGACCAGCCGGTGGCGATCTTCGAGATGGGAGGGGTGACCTCGCGCGCGGTGCACGATCTCTATCCCTATCGTACGGTGATCTGGATCTTCTTCTATAGTTCACAATTAAGCCAGCCCCACGGGGATTTTTACTAAACAAATCAAACCTTTCGTCTCTCCTTGGGGGAGACCTTGCTCGACGATCATCATCTCTTCTTGGGGAGAACCTTCGTGGCGGGCTTCTGGCGCGGGGAGGGGATCTTGCTCTTGAAGATCGCCAATTGTCTCGGGGGGGAGAGCGGTCACGACGGGATGGTGGAGTTCTGGATCTGCGACGTGGCGAGCGGTCCCGGGAATTTGGGTGCCAGCTGTCACTTGCAGGTGGTGATCTGGGTCTGTCTCTGTTGGTTCGATATGTATCGGCTCTGGGAGGGGAGCGTTGTCTTGATGGTGATAATGGTCGAGCAGAAGGCCTGTAGGATTCTCCGCGGCCAAGATTGGTCACTTCACCTTCACCTCTACAATATAATTATGCGTTAGCAATGTTCTATTTGAAGTGACACTAACAAACACGGAAGTTTTAGCCAGACTGCCAGCACCAGAGCGATTGTCTTCCTGCATGGCCCTCTCGATATTCCATGCGTAGTCGAACCTTGTCCACTTGAATTTACGGTACTGGTGTTCCACAAATTCGCCTCTCTGCCATCAAGAACACCCATCCGATTAGCCGTAAAATGGTCAGCCAGGTCCAGGCTTCCATTGAGCTACCCCGGCCAACTGGTCCAGTATCTTGTAATGGTTGCGTATTATATCCTCGACACGCCTGCGTGCGTCCCAAATCTGCGAGTCCAATATTCGGTGCAAGTCTTCAATCTCAGGAGTGGCATATGAATATCGTTGCCTTTGCTCCGTCCCACGAGAAGGATACACAACGGCTGGATGATTGTAAACAATGGAGGAAAAGGAATGCCCGTTGAATTGGTCATCATGATCATAAACAATCGTAGTAGACTCGTTCAATCGGACCGGCGTTTGGCTATGGTGTGCACTATGATTGTGAATTGATGGGTCCGCCGAGTTCTGGTAGTGGGTTGTGATGGGCGCGAGCTGTTTTGGAGATGGAGGACGGCTTGGTTTGCCATTGTCCGGGGCGATGCGAGATTCTGATAGAGGAGCCGCTGCCGCATGTTTGCCAGGAGGATTGTTCGCAGACTTGTCTTCGTACGGTGCTGGTGCTCCAGGAGGCGGGTTCATGGGACCAGGCGCCGCAGGACCAGGAGGCCCAGGATTCGACATCTCTCCTCTCTTCCACTTCTGATGCTTCTCAATCCCTTCCTCCTATTGCAATGCAAATATGTATGCTGCCCTTCAAAGATGTTCCGTAGTCGTTTGCCATATGGTGCAGGCGTAAAGTATGAAATTGAATGCAAAGAAAACTGTGGAACTAACCTTCGTTCAACACGAGCACGATCCATCTTGACTGACGACTGCCCTTTCTGGTTCCAAATGGCTTTTGTATAGGGTCGTCACTACTCTGTGGGAAAAGAGGTGGCGTTTGATGGTTTCTGTCAAGAAACTTTTTGGAAGTCGCGACGTTTGACGCGCGGGATGCGGGCGCTAGCGGGAAACACGTAATCGTCCCCCTTGTGCGTGCCATCTGGGACTGTAAGGGTCAGCAATGTTTGAATGGGAGAATGACATACCTAAAGTACGTTGGACACAAGAAGTGGACACCGTTTAAGAGAAACTCGAACAATGATGAGGAACGACAGTAAATATTATGTCGAATCATGATATATTACACTCCAAAAATACAATGATGCCCCTTTTGAAGTCCATCTGAACGCCCAGCAAAATGCTACCAGCTCATCATCTAAAATTTGTACTGCCTCTCCCTTTTCTCCCCCCGCTTCTCCTCATCTCTCTTCTGTCGCTTCCTACTCTCTTGCGCAATCATATCACTCAAATCCTCCTCAAAAGCCCAAGCAGGCTTCTCCGCATTCTTCTGAGCCTCGAATCTCCGTCTGACTTCTTCCTTGCTAATACCATCCTCATGTTGCAAAGAGTCTGGATCCAATGCAACATCGACGTCTCCTGGCTTCTTCCTCTTCCTGCTGTCGTCTTCTTGACCCAGGACTGGAAGATTGGATGCCCCGCGAACATCGTAAGCGCGCTCCCCACCAAAGAAACCCTCTGCTCGGATTTGCTTTTCTGGCAGAACTTGGTAGGCTGATCTTGGATGAGTAGATTCCTCCGTCTCGGTGCCTCGTTTCTGTTTTCGAAGATCAAAGTCGCCGCCAACACTCATATCGCCAGGATACTCGGATGGTACGGTAGATGCCATTCCTCCTGGAGTTTCCAAGCCACTAGGTGTCTGTAATCCGGCGCCGATATCTTCCTCATCTCCCTCTTCTTCCTCGTCGTCGCTCTCTTCTTCTTCAGATTCTTCCTCTGGTGCTTGCAGTTCTCCCCATAATGCGCGCTCGATTGGCTCTCCCGCCTGGTTGTTAACTTGTGGTTGCAGGACGCCGAAAATATCTCCACCATACAGAGGTCGATTGAACTCGTCGACAGGAGGCTTTCCATATCCACCGGGATGGAAGCCCCAAGCACCACCAGGAGGTGGGGGGGCATTCAGACCGGGGATCTTGAGGGAGGGATAGGATGGAGGTGGGCCGAATCTTTGCTGATTGATCAACCAAGGCGGTGGTGCTCCTGGTGGAATATTGAGAGCCTCTTTCAACTCTTCGCTCAACTCTCCAGGTCGTAGATGCTTCAAGTTTGTCTCGTACTCCTTGCCCTCATAATAAACCTCTCCAAATCTCGTGAGTTCCGGCTTTGTCTGAAATCTGAAGAAGGCCTCATACAATTTCTGGTAATCGATATCCAGCTTGCCCATCTTCGGTTGTACCCTTTCCCTCTGCTTCTGTTTCAAACTCGCATTATCCTGCTTCTCCAACACCGCATCGCGCATCTCCGCAATACCAGTCTCCTGAATGAATTTCGGCAGCGCAAAAGGAGGCTTCTCAACACCACGCTTCGAGGACAAGTATTCACGCTTCAGCGACCAATGACTCGGCACCGGTACAACATTTCGATACGACTTGATATGCACCAACAACCGTGGATCCGAAGCAGAAGTATCCGTCCAGTCCACCAACTCCGGCTTCTTAACCAGCGCCTTCAACTCCGCAACAGACAGCTTATCGCGCTCCTTTCTCTTCTTCTTAGAAAGCTTCACCTCTTTATCTGCTAACTCATCCTCATCGGGTATCTCGTCATCGTCGTCGTAGAAAACTTCGCCCTTGTCCGCGACAGCAGCCTCCTTCGCAGCCTCGTCCTCCTCGGTCGTCGCGCCGAACCGCTCTAGAATCTCCTTGTACATCGCGTAGTTAGGATCATCTTCGCTGATATCTACTACTGGGGCCTCTGCCTTCACGGATTCTTCTATCTTGACGGGCGTTGGTTCCGGGGATGGTTCTGTCTCCTTCTCGGGCTGTTTCTTTTGCTCCTTCTTCTTTGCTCGGCGCAGCTGGTTCTTCGTCATTTTAGGAGCCATCTTGACGGTAGAGTGAGCACGCCCAGGAGAAAAATGGAATGGCGCCTCTCAGTTGAACGATTCTGGATATTTGCGACAGTTGTAAAATGTCGCGCGCGTGCTCAAGATGGGAGATTCGACGGTTGAACTTTTGATAAGCTCGGAATTTCAGGTCATGTGACAGGGCTGACTCAGCTGATCTGCTTTTTGATCGACAAAGCTTTCGACCTCCGCAATCTTGAGCGTCGAATTAATTTCTTAATTTGGTTGATTTAGACTCTAAGTGGTCTTTTGATATCTTCTGTCAAATGAGTCTTTTGAGAGGCTTTCTTGCAGCGTTACATTTTAAGGAAGGGGAAATTCCTACCTCTGCTTACTGCACTTCCTTCTGGTCTGCTACAATCTACTCTCTACCCTAGTCTAGGTTTCTTGCGTTCCATTATATAATCTTACAATTCTCCCCCCCTAAATTCGTACGTGTAGATATGTACTCATGAAGATGTAATTGAAGTAAGGATAAAGTGGAAAGGTGCGGAAAGGCACAAGAAGAGTAGGAACTCGAGGATCCTTTCCAGGTCTTTGGTTTTCGTATGTTGCCTGTGGATATACGCCTATCCCTCGCTCAATTCTATTCCTTATTTCTTATACGTTTGTTAGTCTCTTGAGTTTGCTGATTGGAGAATTATGAGAAGTGTCATTTGCCGTTTTCATTTTCTATTCCCCACAATGCACTATTGTATGTCTAGTGACATGGGTTTTATTTCTACTGAAAGAGTCTAGAGAGCGCCTATATCACTTCAACCATTTCATTGAATAAAAGTGGCGTTTCTACTCCCGAAAAAAAATCGAATTTGGGGCTGTGCTGTGTCCCACAGCCAACTTCAGAGGAAGTAACGAAGCAAGAGTTCTGAAGCCTGCGACAGTATTCTACGTCTCTGGCCATGCGAGCGTACGCTTTTGTCATTCCCGTCTTTTCGAAACGGTAGTTTCATCGACGCCCTCAGCAGCTTCCTGCTCATACTCTGGTCCATTGTCCAATTACGCCTCTTCGAATCTTCTGGAAGGAAGGGTTGTTATCAAATCGTGTTGTACACGCGTGGAAGAGGAAAAGAGACAAGATCCAGCACTGTGGAACCAAGAAGGCTATCGAAGTGACCGCTTCTTTGTTGCCGAACATTGCGATCAAAAGGTTGCAAGCTACACTGAAGCGCCGAGTACACGAAAAACCGCCACGACGATTCCCGTAGAGTACGATGCATTTTTATTGGCAATCGAAATTGAGGTTGAGTAAGCTAGGATTTGGCATGAATCAGACCTTATAGTGTTCATGACCCGAGCGGACTCAGAAGGAGAGAAAGCATGTGTCATCAAGGACGTGATCCTACTGTCAACTGAAATGGGCTTCACTCGAACGTATATTTAATCTCCTTGAACAAGCATGCAAGCTCTCGGCGAGCAATAAATTTACAAAAGTGATAGACCCTGCTGTGGTCTCCCCAAGTCTTGAAGCCAGGATCCTTAGAACGTTGAAGCTCGGTCCAAGCATCTCTATACCATTGTATAGAAGATTCTGCACCGCAATCGCCTGCCGTTCGGGGTAGGTAGTCAAGCTAAGGTTCTCACGTCAGGCATTCGGTACCTCAATGTTTTAACAACCTAGATGTCAGGATCCCTCATCGATATGATTCGGTCTCCGGTTTCTTCAATTCTCTAATTAATTAGTCTTTCAATATAGGACGATGCGCATAAATCCGACAGCCTGACCATAGCCACGGTGGGGTTAAGCAGCACTTGCAGAATGCAAGCTCCTCCGAGGCCGCGCCACAAGGCCGCATCATTAGTCTTGGATGCAGATACTAGGCGCTGGTATATTGGATGTTGAATTTCAGAACGAGCCGCCGCGTATGCAAACTTCTGTGCAAGAAGCGGTGCTGTCATCAGTGTGGCCCACCTCGGTCAGCCCGCGCATGTTTCTCGCCGCATGGCCGTTGTTGTTGCCACTTTTTCGTCATAAACTCCTCGGGTCCTTTAAACGGGATATTTTCTACTCGGAAAGTCTACTTCCATTTTCAGTGCCTTAGAATAGTCTTTCGAAACCTTTTTCGAAGTTCCCATAAACAGATGTTTTTCTACTCGTTCTCTTATCATTCTCTTATCGTTCTCAAAACAATCATATCAAGTTCCATGGGGCATATCTTCGAAATTTGGTGCTGCACTTCTACAACGGGTGGGTTTCCCCACACCCGGCCTGTCGATCTGGCACAGGGTCTATACGACCAAGTCAATCAGCAGCCCAGCATGGAAAGCCGCCGTAGTTTAGCCTGTCAAGAGCCAATGCCAGTGCATAAGAACACATCATTCCCCGTCGCCCACGTTCGATGTCAATCTATACCCTGTCATTTTCAGCAGGTTGGTGCTGACTAAATTTCTTGGTAAGAGGATCTTTCTTTAGACACACCGCTGGAAGTCCATGCCGCAATCAATGCATCAGTCAGCCCGACTCAGCCAAGCTTGCAGCCTCGTTTGCTTCGCAAAATGTTTACACATCACTTCAATATACCAGCGCCGCCGATGCAACGGTCAGCAAAAATGATAAAAGTGATCTTTCGAAATATCTCCAAATATGTGGGTGTGCGGAGATATGAGGTAGATACGATGTTGCTTTCAATGGGGGCTGCACGAGGACAGTGCTGCAGGTTCTGATACGAGTTCAATCTACAGGGTGCGGCGGCGCAGTTGGATCTACAAGTTGGGTTGCAACAATTTCAAGGTTAATCGGAGTTTGCCATTATCAATTCCGATGCATACCTACTGTTTTGGCATACTGGGTGCATTAAAATCTATAGTCAGTGATACTACGCCGAGCTGTCCGATTTTGTAAAGATTGATCCGGCCCGTATGTCCTTCATGCGATGTGACAAGAAAGACTCGCATTAACGGATTGGGGGGGGACTTAACGTTGTCTCGTGATGGACGTTCACTTCTGTTGTAGATTATTGGTTGCCTATGGTTGTGTTTCCTATGATAGTAATGGCAGAATGTATTGGCGCAGTACAAGGATGCAACTGTAGGTATCATTCGCGCTAGCTAGGAGGGTAGTAGATAGGGCAGATGGAAGCCTCTGGTATCAATCCATTTGCCCTAAGTAAGCCTGTGGTTCATCTGAACGCGAGCCCTCTATGCCATTGGTTTTGGTCCTTCTAGACTGTAATGATAGGATGGCAAAGCCATCATTACTATTGCAGTACCTAGTTATGCATGAACGACCAGGCTTGCAAGTGCCAACGTTTTAAAGATAATGCTTGATGCTTGATGCGTGGTTTCGGGTTGTGCTAATACCATCGGGCTTCACTATCGGAGCTCACTGCAGGGCCGCACATAGCATCGGCGTAGCTCTCTACGAAAGGGTTGATGGAGATAGCTTTTAGACAAGGTGACGAGTGGCCCATCTTTTGTGTTGCCGGCTTGAAAGATTGCTCTCCGTGTATTGGCAAAGAAAACTGGCTTCTCACGAGTGCCAAACACCGTATCGTTTAAGTGACCACCCCTCAAGAGTCATTCCAGGATGTAGCGTCGTGGAAAAGGCAAAGATCAGTGTGCGTAAATGTAGCATCCGGATCGTAATCGAAGAAGCTGAGTATGATCTTATCGTAGTTACTCGTCAAGGGTCGATATTCCGGGCAGGAATTGTTGCGTATTGACCCTACAACGCCAACAGTGTCTTCTGAACCTGTCGTCGAGGGGCATCTCCGTTGGGCAGAGCCTGTGTGTGCATGGCCTTTGGCCCTGGAGACTGGTGCCGATGTCATAAACTAGAACAAGTTGCTGCATGCGGTGTACCATGAGTCCACGACTGTCATTTGTTGCTTCGTGGAGGCAAGGCACACTGTAGGTAGCTTTCAGAGCTTTAACACTCGCCTGGTAGAGCCAGGCTCGAGCTTCGAACTTCGCAGCTTTTCTGTTTGCAACTTAGCAGTGAAGTGTTAACCACAGATAGCTATGGCCTGAGCTGGTAAACTAAACAAGGACTCACAAGTCTGAACAAATATGCTTTTTTAAAGTCGGAACTAGCCACAGGAAAAACCATGGCTCTTCCCAACTACCAACTCGTGTTCGATTTATGGCCGCTTCTGGGATTTGAAGGGGCTCGTAATGGAGGAGAATGTCTTCAACTCTGGTCGTAGTCTAAGGTACAAGCAAAGTATTTCTCAGTGTGTATAGTGCAGAGACATTCACGATTGAGAGCTCTCTAGATTTTTTTTCTTTGCGGAAAAGCTCATCAGCAAAGTTACAGCTGCAGCATAACATCTACTCTGGGCCATCTTGGAAAGGGTAGGGTATTGCAAAATTCTAGGAGCAGCAATTTGTCTGTCTAAACACATAATGCGCAATGATGCGTGGAATGTGAGGCTTCCCCTATTCCATCAAGTGGCGATAACCAAGATGCCTCGCTCCTAGTCATCCATTGTGCGAAACTCTTTTCCTTCATCTAGGACTTCTAAGCATCTCCAGATCCTGTGATATCACTTCATAGATTCACAGCCCGGGGCGTCATGCTCCAAGTCAAACTACTAGACCTTCATCTTGTTTCTGTCTCTACCAATGTCGCTTACCGACAATTACTCTTCGCCATCCAGGGCTGCGGATGGATCCTCATAAGAGATGGCAATGCCGTGACGGCGTATTCAAGCATTGTGACAACATTCCCGATTCACGAAAACCATTTCTTTGCCCCCATAATCATATTCTCAATCAGCCCGTGAAGCTGCCTTTCCTGCCTCCGATTCTACACCACTTCCTGCGCGAAGGAATGCGGCGAACAGTCATGAACATCAACTAACCGCCTACAAATCCTACGTGGGAGTAATTGACCGCCTCAAAACACGAGCAAGCTTTTAACCGTTGCAGAGGAGCCGTCGGAGGAAGCGACTTCACGAGTCCGTACACAGCCGCGGGTATGAGCGATGTGAAGATTTTCTACTGCCTTCTTCTTCATTGGCATGATGAAGGATTTATTCGGGGTGTGATATCGCCGATGGGAGTGCATGCCGATAACAGTGGGCCGAAATGGCAAGATACATTCGCCTTCTAGAATACAGCGCCTCCGTAACTTAGCGGGCAGTGAAATCCTGATGGAATCTTATGCTAGAGCTAGAATTTGGGTTTTTGGGGACGATGTGTGTAGTAATTTTCAACTTTCAAAATGAAATCACTACTTGCAAAATTTGAGAAGCACCGGTCAATGTTGGAGCTACATCGGAACACATTTGGAATACATGTTATGCTTCAATTATAATTGCTTAGAGGAAAACTTCAAGGTAGCATTCCCGTGGCGTTTCGCCGCATAATTAGACGACATGGTAGGATGACTTGTGTATGTTTCAAGATTTCACCTTGATGTTCCTTTGGACTCGCCAGTTTCGGTCCACTTGCTGTCAATCTTAGGTTCTGACGGGGAATGCCGGCCGAAGTGAACCCCCGAATACAGGGAATCCAATCCGTCTTCCCCATGTTCCTTCAAGGCTAAATTTTGCCAAGAACCCTATCCAGAGCAATGGGATCGCTGCAAGCCATGCGCCGCAGAACTAGATTCTTCTCTGCCACATTACCACTTCTTCAATTTAGAGGCTGGGAATTTAATTCGCACACGAGACGCCTAATCCCAAAAATGGTAGGTGGTTTTTGTTGTCCTGTATGTTCAGGGCGTACTTTCCCCATACGGTAGTATAAGAATAGGAAGTCACTGATAGGTAGAATGAGGGATGGGGCCTGGCTTGTCATAGTTCGCAATAATTACAGCAATCAGCGCCAGCCTCAATTTATGGAACCGTTCTATCCTCTGGGCTGTGCTCACTCTTGCTTATCGGTAATCTCATCAAGAGTTTGGGGGCGTAGTCACTGGACTGAAGGGTAGCGCGAGATTTCGCTCCCATGCGCGACAGTGTTACGAGTAGCAACAAAGTCAAGTTCGTTGCACTTCGCAGTTTTTGTGGCCTGTGCTTCCGTTCATAATATGTAGACGAACTACATTGTGACTCCTCTTCAAGTCCTTCAACATGTCTGCAGGACATCAGGAGGGGTGGCGCAGTGCAGCGTGTGATGAGATGATAGGGTCTTCAGACAGAAACTAGACTCTTTGGGGGCTCTTATCTTGTGTAACGACGGATGGGGCTGAGTTTTGGCTATAAACAAAGCTTGCAAGTGGTGCGTTATATTTCTTCCATTTCGTTAGCCTGGCGATAGAGTCGACGGTCAAAACATGCTAAGCTCCTTCGTATCTGCCTTGCAGATATTCCATGCAGGATGAGTTGATCTTATTGGGTACGGAAGACAATGGTCGCACGGCATGCACTGGGACTCTGCTGACTAGGGTTGCTAACCGTGTGTGGCTTGCTTGATAAGTATAATTTCAAAAATGGTACCGAGAGAGACAATGCGGATCAAATCCTCGTCCCAGTTGCAGGAGAACTACTGTAACTCTGACAGATTGGCGCTGCGAGCCTTGCAAGGTCGACAAGCTTCTGTCACGGACCACGTGGAGAGTATTCAGGGGGCCCCTCGGCAATTTCAGGGGTAGCCTCTGGGCCTCTGGGGTCTTTTGCGCCCTGTAATAAATCCCACGCCATGCCCGCACAATTATCTCCGACCAGTCCACCCCCAAAAATACGAGGTAGCACAAGATCTCTACTAGAGTAGCATCTATCGCACAAAAAACTGCGCCAGATTATAGATTTCTTCATCTACTTTTTCGGCTCCCAGATCGGGCAATACGGCGATGCAGGACGGAGGCGCAAAACTTCGATGTCGTCAACTATCAATCATTGGATCCTTCAAAGTGATACATGTGCAGATCGTCTAGCAACATGCATTTGCCTGTTGCACGACATGACGGGATAAAATATCCCCCTGCGTGGCGGGGCTGCTAGGTTCAATTTGAGATCGGGCCACGGAGCCATCAATTTCTATACACAGCCTTCTTAGTAATGCTCGTGCTTGATCGATAGATCTTGGTAATGCTAGATACAAAAATAGGGGACCGCTTTGCAGGTTTGGATAATAAGGCGGGGTTCCACCTCAAAACGCGAAGCCCTCCCATTGGGATCATTCTACAATTACATGAATTATACTCTGAATCATCTTTCACTTATAGTTGCTTTCTTTAAAATGCCGATGGCTAGTAATCAGCGAGCACAACCTGGAGCCTGGTAGGTTAATCTCTCGTGATTTACTACCTTTCGCGTCAGAACTTGGACTTGTAAAATGCTCTCATTTTGAGGACTACATGGCTACCTACTATATAATATTGTTTATTCTTCGACAAAAAAAATACTAACTCATCTTTTCCGTATAGGAAAGGTCAAAATGGCCCCCGAATTTTGACGGAAGCGCAACGGGAGAGAAAAAGGCAGAAGGACCGTATCACGAAACGGGAAGAAAAGCTCAAAATCCAGAACAAAATTCAAGACCTCGAGAAAACAAATAGTCTAAGAGCCAAAAGAATTCAGGAGCTAGAAGCCCAAGTCCGATCGTTGTTGGAGACTTGTCGCTGCGAGGGAAATGCCGGCTGTGCTTCATGCGATAACGTCTACAATCAACATCCAGGACTATCGCCCTCCTATCAAGGGAATAATGAGCACTTGACACCCGTTCTCGAAAGCAATTCAAACCCATATGGTAGGACACTCGTAGTTAATCGCAAATATATTACTGACTTCGGGTATCTAGGCCCAATGTCGATCGACACTAGCTTCCTCCACCCGCGTCAAAGCCATGACAGTTCGAACTCGTCTCCTGCTTCTGAGAGTAGCAACATTAATGCTCTACGAGCTCTTCACATGAATGAGCCCAATTTTGACCAACATGATATGGGATACGGCTCGCTACCGTACCACTCTCAAAATCAGCAACGGACGAGTTCAGATGACGGGTCAAGGTCACAATTCCCTCGTATGACAGCTAAGCTCCCCCGATTTCTTGATGCAGAAGGTTTCGACCTCACAAATATACTTAACGGTTTGGTCTCCATGGCAAGATCATATAAAGGCAATCCTAACATCGTCGAGGACAACAATATCACGTATGACTTTTGCATCAGAGCACTGCTTTGCGGATGGGACGAGGCCTGGGAAGAATATAAGGGGCCGCTTTGTCCTTTGTGGCCATTGCTACAATGGGCTGATGAACACATTTGGAAGGCGACGCCTTTCCTTGTTAGACTGGCTTATTTACGACAATCGCACTGTATTATGCTTGTAGGTTTTGAGTCCTTCACAGAGTCGATTTCGCGCGCTAATCCGGGCTCTAGTCTTTTCTTGCTCAAAAACCGATACCCAAATGGCTACTACCAAGGTTGCATATCTCCTCAGCCAACCTGGCAAAGCTGACTAGATCAATTTAGAATGGCACAGACTATATACCCTCATCCACCAATTCTTGAGGTAAGTCAAACTTCACAGTTCCCTAAGAGCTTGGTCAGTCTAGACAGTTGAAAAGCTAACATTTCGGCAAATGAACAGTTCATTGCACAGTATGCTTGCAAATCTGCCCCCAAAAATCCAAATTTGACGCCTTGCAGCCCATTTCTCCGCGACCGCTTGATACACATCAACTCTTCAGGCCAACGTCCAATTCTAACCAACAAATCGTGGCGCAATTGTGGAAATTCATTGCAATTCAAGTTTCCAGTCTCCGAATCAGCTATACTTTTCGATTCCTCTAGAAATTTATACCAATTTACACCTGCTTTCGACCTCGCTTGGAATGATATCAACAACTATACTTTCGGACCCGAATTGTTCGTCGAATATCCGGATCTCGTTGATCCCGACAGCACTCTTCATTACGAGATGCAATACCCTCTTCATATTCAGTGGAATCAGGTGGAAGAAACGACGAGCGCGGGTGATGGTTACATATTAGAAGAAGAGGAGCAGAAATATACCCCGCCAGAGTCGGAAACACTTGCGCACAACACAACTTCTGAGTTTGCTTTGGGAACTGAAGGTTTCAAAAATCTATTTCCAGGCGATTCTCATTCTGGCGTTGGCCCTCCGGCTTGGCAGCTCAATTCTATGTAATATTATGTCGTTTGCACAGACTATATTTCTTTGGGAGGTTCTAAGATGGATGCACCTGATCCCCTGAGAATTCATTTCTAAGTTGCTTACAAAGAATACAATGATGTTTCCTACTGCATGAATACCATCTATTCAAGAATTCCCGAAACCTCTCTAACATGAAAAACGCGTTCCCGTCAACATAGCCATCTGTATATTTTGCCAATCCCGATCAATGCTACTAAACTACTATTCTAAACAAGAACGACCCTGCTTTAAGCTTAAGGTTAAACTTTGTCTTGGCAACGACGCACCCAGTACCTTCGCTCCAAGTCTTCCGTACGCTAACCCATCGACATGGTCGAGCCATCTGACGGAAAGCCACACGAAATTCACGGGCGGGCCCTGCCATTCGGCCCGCACCACAAAGCCGTATCCGTCCAGGGACCCTGCAGAGACCTAATGGAGAAATTCGCTACGATAGCCAGACGCCAGCGGTACTGCAGTGATCTTCCCAGGGAAGTGGAATCTGGTAATGCGGCTGCAGGATATTGGTCAGCAAATTTGCTAGGGAACCATTATCTCTTTCCAGAAGGAAAGCAGAGCCGTGCGTTCTATACTTATGCCAAGCAAAGTGATCAGTCGTAAATTGGCCATACGACTGTAAGCATAGAAGCGCCAACTAAACTTGAATGTGACCTCAGGATTTGTTGGGCAACTAAGCCTCGTTGAGGCTTAACGAAACTGAGTATGAGATATGAGGCCAAAACCCAGCGCGCTAGGAAGCTATTCCTTACGAGCGCTGAATTGGGGGCTTGTGTTCAGATGCTTGTGTCGGAGCCAAGCCGAAGGATGGCTCTGCATGGACCCCACGTTTCGCCTCCAAAGCGCGTTTGTTTTTGTGGAAGCCAAGAGGTTACTCAAACCCCAACTCTGAATCAATTTTGAAACGAGGAAATAGCGCAAGAGACAAAAATGCAATTCCCCCATGGATGAGGAGGAAAGAGGAAACCGACCTCTTAGTAAAAGTCCGATCTCGCTAATCTGCTTTTAGCCTCGCACGGAGGTACCTCCTTCCAAAAAAATTGCAAAAATACATGCGCTCTTTCCTGTTTGTCTTTCAAAAATAGTCCTGATTAGAAAAAAATGCCAAAAAATATTTATTGCACAAATCACGAATCCTCAATTATAAATCGAGGTTCATATAGGAATCGAACCAATATCTCCGGAATCAAAATCCGACGTGCTGACCATTACACCTGCGCATGTATGTTAGAAGTATGCTCCTAAGATTGGTGGAATACGGAAGAGGTAACTCACCAATGAACCGTCTGCGAAACGGACATGTTTTTACCCGGTTTATGCTTATTTTGATACATACAAGTGTTAACGCCGGGGGAGGCGAAGTTTTCCCTTGGGGCGGCGGGACACGTGATAGGTGGGGTTTCGGCGGGGAGTAAGTTGGTGGGTTGAGGTGTAAAATGATGTGAAGTGGACTAGATAGAATTGCTATTTTATGTCCTTGCTTTGGTGGAGTTTGAAATAACTTTTGAGGTGATCTCCTTGGTCTTTGACACAGTCATGACGTATTTCGTAAAGGGTAAATCACTTAGGGCTAGCTTCACGGCCTGATCAATACAAACGATAGCAAATTTACCCGGATTACTATTTGAAGAAATAGACTCAGCATTTTAAACATGCAATCTAAGTCCTAGGAGAAGCCTTGGTGGTGCAGATCTTAGAAGGCAGTATACGGTCATGTGACTGGAGTTCGATGGAAAAAGGTTACTCTTTCATGAGACAGTTAGTAGATGACTAAGATCTTTACAGTTTTATGACGTATCTTAATAAGTAGACTGCGCTCAATGATGGACTGCGAGGCACTATTTATCGAAAAAGTAGGAGTTCAAAGCAAGTGACCACAAAGCCCCTAGGGGTATTCAGTCTGGTTGTTACTTTGTGAACAGCTAGCATTGTATTTATCATGATGATTCTTCCTCATAGGATGGTCATAAGTAATCACAATAAAGATCTTTCCCGGCTCTCCAATTTTCCTCCCGAGTCTCTTTCATGCCATTTTAATGTTACAATCTCTCCGTCCATAATTCCATGCACGTAAGCTGTGCCAACCAGCTGGTACATATAATCTTTCCTCCGGAGTATAAGTGGCAGTGAACACCCTGCAGCTACGTGAATGGTATCTCCTTCCCTTGCAACATTTGGCATCCACCCGAGTCTTCCTCCTTCAGAAGTACGACACAGAGACCAGCCATGCAAATGATCACCCAAGATGTCCTCAAAATCATCAACCGGTGTGAGATTTGAAGCGGGTGTTCCTTTATCTGCATCCCGCAATCTTATGGCAAGTTGAGAGCTCGACCAATTGGCAAACATTTGTCGGTACTTAATTACGTCTCTTCCACTGATGCGGGCCGGCCAGCCAACTGGTCGTGTGATATCAAGCATTAGTGTGCGCCAATAGATGTCATCCTTGTTCTCCGAGATGCGAGTTATGCCCCTAAGTATCTTCGCGCCCCTAAGGGTCAAACTATCCGGATCGGGTGGTTCCCATTCTCTAAACCAGCGTTTCCAATCCGGATCATAGATATCGACTGTGCGTAGAACTTCTGTTATGAGGTCGCATTCGATGGTCCGTATACGCAAGAAGCTTGTACAATTGTTCAGTAGCCGACGATCGAAATGGTATCCAAATGAAGAATTGTAGAGAGAGCTAGGTGCTGAGCTTGAGATTAATGTGCTGTATTCTCGTGCTGCCGCGAAGTCGGGCACCCAGCTTGGTTGTCCCTGCACCTTGGTTGACATGTTCGATTGAGCTGATCGATGGACATAAGCTAGTAAGTCTGGACTGCCACTTTGGTTGAAGATAAACCTTGTGGCTTCCTCGAAAATTGCATATGGTGACTTTGTATAGTCCGGGAGAATATTTGACTCTGAATTGTTGTCAAAGAGAATATCTGACTCCGAAGTGTTGTCCGCGAGGCTTAAAAGTCCGTAAATTCGGTCACGAGGATCCGTACAAGCACTGGTTTCAAATACCACCATGAGGCTGTCGAGGGTCGTTTTGAAAGGCTTCTCGTGAGTAGGCATGATTGTATTTGGGGTATCGTCCATGAAAGGGCCAGTGACAATTTCAAGCATTCGATGAGAGTATTTATACCATCTTCCAGTGTCATCTTTATCCTTCTGATTACCTATAGCAAGTACGTTACGCAGTGTCGCAATAATAATCGCCGTCTCCATGCTGCTTGCCAACTGTACTGATTGGCTGTCGTTCCCAGACCTGGAATTGTCAGATTTAATGAACCTCTCAAGCAGCTCCCATCGAACAGATCGTCTCCCACAGACTATGGCAACGTCTCTGGCATACACTGCTTCTTGGATGATCCAGATTCGCTTCCACCAGGACCGTTGAGAAAATGTCTTCCAAAGAGCACCCATATGATGACTTTGTAAGTCGTTCAGGGCAAACTCGGCGTGATTGGATACTCGAGTCTGTTCAGAGGGAAGATCCTTCGACGTTGTTATGCCCCATCCTTTCCTCTTCCGCATGGACTCTGTCGACTCGTCATCAACGGTGTAAACACTCTCCAGCAGGTCGAATGCCAGATCACTGTCTGGATCTTGAAGGCCTAGCCAGATCAAAACTTGGTTCGCATCACGGTATATCTCCTTCATCAACAGCACCTGTTCGCTTCGCTCTATCAAATCGTTTTGATTAATACAGATGGCGTCAATCCATAGGACTCGTGGCTTGTCGGGATACCGGAGGTTTTCCAAGGCAGTGTACAAGTTTGTCGTTACTGGTAGTACTTTTTCGTTGACCCAAATCAATCGAGAAAATTGCGGTTCGCCCCAAACGTAAGAGAGAGCCTCGTATTTGGGGATCAGTTTTCCGCTCAGTGTAACTATCTTCAGCGAGCAACAAATCTTCGGTCCTGTCTCGCCCGGAAGGAGAGTGAGAAGTCGTATTTGTCTCCCATTCAGTGGTTTATAAATGCCAGTCTTGGAGGACAAATCTTTACTGCCACGCTTTCTAGACGCATCCCGTATGGTGATAATATGCGGGGATTTGGGTGAAGGGAGAGGATTGTTCTGTACGGGTAGATAGTGGTCTCCCATAGTAAAGCGTTGGCTCCCTAGTAATCTTCACGATACACGACAAAGTTCTAAAGAAAGAAGGCATACCTACCAAGCACATTCGTTGTCAGCTGAAGTCTCAGCCCATTTGAATGTGGCGTTGCCTATATTTAGATTCTTGCGATCAGATCTCCATCGTGAAGCCTGGATTGACTCCAAGCGACAATTTGAATTGGAGAAGATTGTTCACTTGATACTGGACATGCGAATACATGAAATGAGGATGAAGGAGCGTTTGGGAAGTACAAGTTCTGCGACACAAGATGTCTATTCTAAGCTTAACCCAAACCCCCTTTTCGGCTAAGCGCCACGGATTTACGAAAGCGAAGATTACCCGAATAACCTCCCGAGTCTCCTAAATGTTCCTGCGGTACAATACAATTCCGTAATATTGCACATACTTCGCCCAGCAGACGCATCATGGTGTCACCAAAAGGGCCTCTTCTTCGCTGAACAAGCCCGTCATGCCTCACTCAACGCGAGAATCGTCGACGAGTCGCGCTGCGACCTTCAAATTTCCTCCTGAGCCAACGACCAACATCCGCACCTCCATGGAAAAGTTCCCAGACCATGTAGAGTCCTTTGACGGCCAATCTATGTACACGGAGAGCCCGACGGTGATGGGGGGGAAGAGTCTGTTCCACGCGCCGCAATCTGCAGATCGCTGGCATCCGGGACTTTCGAGAATCGACAGCGGCGAAGTACGAAAGCCGCCGTGGAGTACCGGCGGAAAGGGACATGGGCATGGCAGACAGAAGAGCTTGAGTGATGCTTTTAGGACAATACGAACAAGGAGAGGGAGCGTGAGCCAGAATGTACATGAGATCTCAGATGCCCTGAAGGCGCCAGTATCGCCCAAGCTTATTGTTCGTAACCCCTATTGCGAAATATGTTCCCAATTGCTGATAGTCTGCTATAGACCCTCTGCATTATTTGGTATTTCTCGAGTGCCCTTACCAATACGTCCTCCAAATCCATCCTCAATGCCTTCCCCAAGCCAGCAACACTTACCCTCATCCAATTCGCCTTTGTCGCAACATTCTGTATATTCTTCTCCTGGTTGGCCTCCATCTTCCCCTCTCTCAAAAACGCCATCCCCGCCCTTCGATACGGCATTCGAACCCCAACACGGGAAGTCATAATGACCACACTTCCACTCGCAGCCTTCCAAATTGGCGGTCACCTTCTCTCCTCGACCGCAACCGCCAAAATACCCGTCTCCCTCGTCCACACAATCAAAGGCCTCTCCCCACTCTTCACGGTCTTCGCCTACCGCATCATATTCGATATTCGATACCCCGTCGCAACATACCTCTCCCTCATCCCTCTCACTCTGGGTGTAATGCTCGCCTGCTCCGCCGAATTCCGGGGAAACATATTCGGCATCCTGTACGCCTTCCTCGCAGCCATCATCTTTGTAACCCAAAACATATTCTCCAAAAAGCTATTCAACGAAGCAGCGGCGGCGGGTGCCCAGTCCAGGAAATTAGACAAGTTGAACTTGTTGTGTTATTCAAGTGGAATGGCGTTTTTGCTTACAAGCCCGATTTGGTTCTGGTCCGAGGGCATTACATTAATAGGGGACTTTTTACATGATGGGAGTTTAGACCTGGAACAAAAAGCATCGGCATTCGATCACGGCCGTCTGGCTGTTGAATTTGTATTCAACGGCACCTTTCACTTCGCCCAAAACATCATAGCATTCATCCTCCTCTCCATGGTGTCGCCAGTCACCTACTCGGTTGCATCACTCATCAAGCGTGTATTTGTGGTAGTAATAGCTATCATCTGGTTCCAGAACCCAACGACCAAAGTCCAAGGTTTGGGTATCGCGCTCACGTTTTTCGGCCTCTATCTCTATGATCGTACCAACGAGAGCAGCAAAGCTGATCGCAAGGCTGCGTCGATCAATGCCAAGCCAAGCTCTATCCTGCCTATGACGAATGGGAATGGAAATGGTCCAGCGCCTGTGCGAGGGTTTACTAATGGCTATGCTCTAGGCAGCGTGGTGGAGGACAAGAAAAGAGAAGGAAGAACAAGAGGCAGTAGCAATGCAGGCTGGCTGCCCCCAGGCACACGACAAGAAGAGACGTGGAGACCTAGGGAAGTGAGCCCTGCTATGAATGGCAACGGCAATGGAATTTCTGTATAATAGGCGATAGGGCGGCTGGATATAGATGGGGAGGGTGGATATATAGAACCCAGCACCGGGCCGGAGTTATTTTTTGGATTGTCTCTGTATCATTGATAAAATAGATGCGGCTCTTGTTGAGTTTAAAATGCATGGGAAAATCCCCCATTGATGATTATATTTGTGTTTCGTCCTGATATCCCTTCAAGATTTGGCGTGAAGTGGCTTCTAAACCAAATGAAATAGTTTTCAGTCTCGAAATCCTTTTGTTATTTGAGAACTATTCAAGTAATCGGAATTTTGCGTTTGTGTTATTTTACTTCTTTATTATTTTGATAAATTAAGATAATAAAATCACGTAAAATCGCGGTTGTTTTTGCGACATCAGGAGACGAAGGGTTAACCCATGGCGCAATGTTACACAAGGCTGAAAATGGCAGTTGATCATTGGCCTATTAACCGAAAGGGCTGGGCACCTGGTACTGGTGGACTTCCGCCAATCTCGAGGCTCATGATACTTCAATAATAATTTCAAGACAGCAACTCTCAGCCATGAGTTTCCCAAGCTTACCACCCGAACTCCGCCAAATGATCTGGGAATGGACCTTTGAGCCTCGCATCCTGTGCATCCACATCTACCGCCGCATCGCGCCAACATGCAGCGACCCAAATGGTGGCTGGGAGCCGATGGACGACAACAATCGAAAAACTCTCGCAATATCATTTACATGCACCGCTCTGAGTCCGCAAAGTGACCAGAATATCGTTCCTGACGATGAATACCAGGAACGAGCCAATGCGTTGCCCAAGATGAAGCGGTTTATGGTGCAAGGCTCTGAGGCCGCAAAGAAGCTGGGCACTATGTCGCCGGGTCGAACGTCGTCAGGTCCTGTATCGTTGTATGTCTGTAGTGAGTCTCGGGCAATCGCTAGAAGAAAATACGAATTTGCTTTCAAAGGTGTGGACATTGGCCTTCCGCACGGAGACGCGAGGAAGGACTGGGAACGGAGAAAACTTGGCGAACGGGGAATATGGGTGGACTTCGAAAGAGACGTTGTGTTCGTCGATAGCATCACGCCAGAAGACAGACGAACAGATGTTTTGTATCCCACCTTACATCTCACGGAGCTGACTTGGTTTGCACTTTGTGCAGAAAAGGAGGCCAAGAAGATCACGAGACTTGCTGTCGGTGGACATTGGAGCAAGGTCTCTCATGTCAAGAGGACCTTGCATTTAACTCACTACTGGCAAGGCTCACCTCGTTCACACCTCTGCAAGCCATATGCCATCACATCTTTTCACAATTTGAAAGAGCTGTTTCTAGACGACAGGTTTTCGTTGCCAAGAAACAAGAACACGGTGGTGGACACTGGTATTGTGGGAGATCGTCAGGAGGTGGAAGCCGAAATTTTGAGCTGGTTGCGTCGACATGGGAGTAGTGCTGAGTGCCCTCCCGGAGGCTTTTGGAAGGCTCTTGAAGTGCGGATTGTCAGGGGTAGGAAGCACGAATGGGATGAGTTGTGATTTTCTAGAAGATCACCCTTTCATATGAAGCCACTCGACTTTTGTTCGTAGAAAGTGGTACCTCGCTCGTCATCTTGAGAAGGGCATTCATTATAGGAAAGGTCCGTACGTTCTTCCGCTTCCGAATGGTGTGCGACCCTGAGGTGACATTATCCGATTTAGCCACCAAACAGCCTGAGCAGGTGCGTTGCAGATTTAACACCGTACACCTGCAACATGTCTTCATGAAATTTTATAATCAAGAAAGTTTTATCGCAAAGAAAAAAATCGACTTGATTGGAAATCTACTGTTCCCTTCGGCTTCATACAATGGATGGAACGTGATGGGTCTCGTCACCCAGATCTCTTCGAAATATCACAGGCCCCACATTGAGCAATCCACCAATGGACCACCAACTCCAAAACCTTCAAAAGGTATCAATATGTCGCTCCGACGATGGAGTTCTCCGTCGCGATTAATAGTGATAGCGTGCATTTTGAGTTCGGCGTATTACTTTTCCTTCACTAGACTTGCCGCTCCATGGCGAGGCCCTGGGCGAGATCAATCGCGGAGTGATATCACAAATGCAACTTTGGGGGTACATTAATTATCTTCGTAAGTATAATGAAGTAGGAGCTAACAATTCGATAGTTCCAAAAGCTTTTCGTTATAAACATGCCATCTCGAACCGATCGCCGGGATGCAGTCGACCTCGCAGCAAGTACCAACGGTATACAATTCGATTTCGTAGATGGTATTGCCGGCGACAGTATTCCCGAGTTCGCATTTCCTCCTGGTGGAAGTTCAGAGAGCGTAAAGTTATCCAAAGGAATCAAAGGCAGTTGGAGGTCACATATGAATGTTTTGAATACGTAAGACCTTTTCCTTTCCAAACCTGTCATGACTTCTTGATGCTGACAGAACGGGAATATAGAATCGTACACCAAAACCTCACAACAGCAGTAATATTTGAAGACGACATGGACTGGGACATTCGACTGCGTTCACAGCTCCACCGCTTCGCCCTCGCATCGCAATTTCTCACCTCGCCTTCAAATGCCCGCGATCTCTCGAAATACCCTATAGAACAACTCCCAAACCCAGAATCAGAACAAAGCATCCACAACGACACCTCATCCAACCCTTACTCCCCAATCCTACATTCCCTCCCTCTTTCCGACATCCCCTCTTCCTTAGAGACCAAATACCCATACGGCGACCCCGCAAACTGGGACGTCCTCTGGCTCGGGCACTGTGGCGTCGGCTTCCCCCGTGGACCAGAATCGGAATTCAGCTCTCCAAACCAAAACAATCTCGTCCTCACAGAACACGATGAAAGCGTACCAGCACAAAAACACCTCCGCGCCCACCCATTCGGTCCCCTCGACGCCCTATCAACCTCCCACCCACCACATACCCGCGTATACCACGCCGCATCCGGGGGCGCGCTGTGTACAGTCGCGTACGCTGTCTCTCAACGAGGAGCAAGAAAACTATTACATGAATATAGCGTCAAAGGCTGGAGTCGGATCTGGGATAATGAATTGGGCATGTGGTGTGCTGGCGCAGAGGACGGGAGAGAAAGGAAATGCATTACGTCCCAGCCGCCGATTTTTGGACATCATCATCCTAAGGGGGGAGAAAGTGATATTGGGGGTCTGGGAGGGGGGTATGCGAGGACCGTGGAGACGAGGTATGTGAGGTGGAGTGTGAGGATGAATTTAGAGAAGTTGATTTGGGGCGAGGGGCGGGATGGAGCTGGATTGGTTGATGGGTGGCCTGATTGATCGGATGGTCTTCAGATCTGCGATAGAGAGTAAATTTAGAGATATCTGCAGGTCACTTATAAGGTTTCTTGTTTTTGAGACTTGACATATGGGCTCGGGTCTTGCAATGCTCTGGGAAAAGGCAAGGTAATACACAAGGCTGGATCTCAGCCAACCCTGTTGCGCTGACCCTTTTCTTGAAAGTGTTTGGTTTCAGTATATACAATTATTCAATTCGAACCGATTTTAAATTCCGACCAAAATATAAAATCTGTCTTCTACGGGGAAAAGACAAGGATATCGCTGTCAGGAATGGAGAACATCGCTTCTCATTTCCTAAGCGAGCCCCTATTTCAATTCAACTATCGCATAAACTCGTCTGTAGAGTCCGTGCATTAAGCTTGAACATTATAGAAGTGCATAATATGACTAGTTCTTTTGCCCAACTTGCTCTACGGTGATATATGGAGAGAAGGAACGCGATTTGAAATATGTTCTTTTTCTTGTTCTTGCTCTGTGATTTCTTGCTGGAGAAGTAACCGTGCTGACGCTGACTCGCAGGGTAACTCGTAAGAGAGCAGTAATAGTACGTACTCTCGCAAGTGGAATCAATGAACAATTGCCAGTAATCAAGGCTGGTTTAACGGGCAGGATGGCATTTTCCCGAACTCGCAGTCGATACCCCGCCGACAGAGACCTATACGTCGAAGCATGCTGCATGTCGCAAAATTAGAGGAGGCGCGGCAATATTAAGAAAGTGAGATGCAAAGAATAAGATTTGGTTTGACCGATGTCTTTTGCTTCTTTTATTTGTGTGGAGAATCAAATGACATCGTGGAATAGAGCTCATCTCGTAGCGCTACAATGCAAAGCAGCAAATTGACAGAGTCTTTAGTTGCTCAAACTGGTGGACAGGTGTAGGTGGTATATAGGCTTACTTAGAATTAGTCAACTCGACTCAAACTAGTCAAACTATTCAACACGCGCCGTGCAACAAAATCCTAAATAGGAAAATAATCATGAGAATGCCCCCTCAACAAGGCTTTCGATGGCCGGAACAGCCAGTGACTAGACAGCGAAGATCTATGCTGTTTTCTGGAGATGCTCAATTTAGAAGAAGTCTTAGGGGCCTAGGGCTGAGAATTGTCAATTGGGATTGGAGAGCTGCTCGATATATTAACAACAGCTTGGCATTGAACAATGCGGTTAGAAAATTTGATTTGATAAATGCATCGAGACCGCGACTGATCTTCGTTATTGGTGTTCCAATGATCAATGAGACTCAGTCATCACTGGCTCACGAACCGTTTATATATACCCCATATAGTTGAACACCGGCCGAGGCGACCCATCTACCCATTCAAGACTACCGCCCTTGCTGCTCACAAACGCCTCGATTCTCGCTTGTACAGCCCGCATATTCCTCATTCTCTCCAAATTCGATGGGCCAAGCCAGCGCCCTCTGAAATATCGGTTTGCCCTCTCGGGCGGGTCTCGTACCAGGTCCTTTCTTTCCAAAAAGCCTCTAAGGGAAACGGATTTTAGAGGTTTCCACTTGCAGTCATCGATTCCGAAGCGAGAGAAAAATGAATTGAGAATCGGCTCAGCGTTACCCATTCGTAGCGAAAGGGTTCCTGAAGTCAGTCCGCCATGTGGTTCTGCGGCTCGAGCATACTCGATGCTAAGCTGTTCTAGACTTGGAGAAACTGAGTCAATCAGTTCTTCCATGACTGAGATGTAAGTCGTATAGTCAGGACAGACTGGAGAGTCGCTCAGTGAGGAGCCATTACTGGCGTCTTCGAGGGGCGGAATGGCGATTTCAAGAGACTGAAGCGAAGTAAATCTTCCGATCAATGGAAGGAATGGTATCCACATAGGTCCAGGATAGATAATCCCATCATCCGCTGGCGTTACTCCCTTCCTGCGGTCCTCGCAAAGCTGAGCTCGTTTCTGGTCTTCCCAATGTTGTTTGTTAAAATCTTCTGACACAGGCGAGCCATTTGAGTCCCGGCCCTCTTCTTGGAGCGAATCAAGACGCAGAGCGCGCAATTTGGACAAATCGATAGAATTGAAAATGTTGACGACAATTTTATGCGGAAACCAACCTACGAGTCGCAGATCGGTCACACGGGGGAATAAGGTCGGTGGAGGCTCACGACAATAATCATCCCAGCTTTTGTCAAGTGCTATTGCGGCAAGATCAAGTGTTTCGACTCTTTCCATGCGGCTGAAGACATCCCAAGTGTGATAATCAATTTCGGTCATGGCTCGAGGTTCTTCTTTTGCGTGCTCATCGTACCAAATCAGCGTCCAAGTGAAAGAGCGAATATACTTTGCATAATCTGGATACTCGCACAAAGTGCGAAGGAAAGATCGTTGAGCGGGAAGCAGGGTTTCAGGACGATGGGAATCGTTCAGATGGGTCCATAGTTGATATTCAGGGCGAATCGTAGGACCTTCATGTTCGGAAAAGCGTCCGATGTTGTGAGAGCTAAGATCGACCTCTCGATATAGCTGTGGGATACAGCGCGGTCTGAGCGCTTTGCATGCCAGACTGAGGTTGCTGATAGACCCCGTCTCGCATTGTTCCAGGATGAGTAGGAGAATGTCATCTGGGCATGCTAGAAGCGGCGAACGGGTCGACATAACTGTGAGGAAGGGTCTGAGGGCAGAATTGTATCAGGAAGCGAAATCATCTAATGAGATTATGTATATATGGCTTCTGTCTCATGTGGAGAAGGTGTGTTGGTTGTTGTTGGAGTTGGTAGCCTAGACTAGACGCACAGCAACACTATTAATAAGCACACTGAACGACACCTTCAGGGGGGACATTCGCCAATCTCCAGGCTATGGATAAACTGGGATAAGAAAACTAACAAAAAAGAACAAAAAAATGGCCCCTTAACAAGAGTTGTGCAGGGCATTAACCAACTCAAAATCAAATCAAATCAGATCAGATCAAAAATCAAATCAAGCGAAATGCAACAAAAGTATTCTCTTCCAAATCCGGAACCCATCAGCTGACTCAGTCCCAGTTCCAGTTGCGAATTCGCAAAAATATTAACAAATAAAATCTTCTTACGTACGAAGAAACTGGTAATGATATCTGTGTCTCTGTGCTGAGTTATTCTACTGCTCTCTTGCTACCTTGAACTCTGGTCAGAAAATCAACATAAACGCATTCAGTGCTCAGACTCGCACTCGCGAGGAATTAAAAATTGAAGGAGGGAAAGAAGATGGATTTATACATCTCATTCGACTTTATAACTCATCTAAGTACTACGTATGATACAACGCAACGCAGCGCGAGTATTGTACAAGCAAAGTATGCATGCTGTTACAATCTATGTCCCTCTAGTAAAGGCGCCAATTCGATCCATATGTACCCTCATCCCATTCCATCCCATTCCATGCATCATGTACAATTCCATCCCAATGCAAACCAAGCAAAACTCCAACGCAAAAGCAAGATCAAATAACTAGAATCACAATTGTAAAAGACATGAGGTTTAGGGTCACCAAGCATACCCTTCATACCCCTTAATGTCATCCCCCTCATTCCAATCCTCGTCCCCACTGGGTTCCTCATCCAGAAAATCCGCTTCCGTAGCCTGATTTTCCATCGGTCTCAGGTTATCGATCCTTACTTCCACAATCTCGCACATGCCTTGAACTACTTCCTTTGCTTTACCCTTGCCTTTATCTTTGCGCTTGACGCTCATGATAATGGGCTCATCCGAGTCAGAATCGGAGTCGATGGCGATAGGCGAAGAAGGAGCATCGGGCGGACTGTCCATTCCTGCGGTTTGTTTCAAGATGGCGAGTTCGCGGGCGAGTCCGTTGGAGCGGGGTGGGCGTGGGAAGGAATCGCTAGGCAGTTGATAGTCGGGTTCGGTGTCGGAGGTTTCTGGAGACTCAGCGTAGAGACCAGCCTTTGCTTGGGCGGCTGTACGCTGGGAGCGACGGGCTGGCGAGTGGACAGAAGCAGAGGAGCTCGAGCTTGGCCTATGGGCATCGATCTCGATGACGAGCCGCTTGCGAGGTGGGGTTGCCGCTTCTTTGATCTCTGCCTCTGGTTCAGGCTGAGGCGCAAGCTCATTACGTGATCGCATGGTTGTGATCTCCCTTGGCGCATCGGAGACTCTCTTGAAGGCACGGGCAAGAGACTCGTACCACTTTTCACGGAATGCTGCTCGATCTCTCCAGCCAATATTCAAGATGCATTGGAGATTTAACTTTCGAAGATCAGGAAGTGTGGCCGCGCTGTCGAGGAGACTTTGGAAGAACATTTCTGCTGCATCGGTCTCCCACTTTCGCATCTGAGTCAGATCTAGGATTTGGAGAGTCGTGGGCCAATGTGGAACTTGATCAGCAAGCAAGAGCTCATTGTAAAAAGGCTGTGAGTCTCGGTACGTGGCGTGCAAGTTGTAGTATGTGAGATTCATCTTGAGAACTTGTAGGTGCGGGCACGCGCTTCCAAGAACAGGCAAGAACGCCAGACTCAATGACTGGTTGTGGTTGAGGGTGAGACGGCGAAGTTGGCTTCCATGAGTGACTAAGAACTCGGCAAAGTCGTCCGCGACCACCTCCCAGCAATTGATAAGCTCAAGGTGTCGCAGATTTCTAGGTAGCAGAGGGAGCAACTTGTGGTTTAAGAGCGTCGATGACTCAAAGATAAGATGCTCGAGGTTCTTGAGTGGCCTCAACGACTCGGCAAGGATCTTCTCATGATTTGGATCCTCTTCGCCTTTTCCAAGAACAGGTACTTGATAATTGACGAAAGCAATTTTCCGAAGGTCTAAGAAGGAAGGTCTAAGATGAATTTGTTGGATGTTCTCTATGCTCCATCTCTTACCCGCAAGTCTTGAAGACCAGCGCCAACTTTTCAGCTTGCAGATGCTCGTCTTGTCGCCACGATTTGGATCAGCCGACGGATCAACATACTCTAATGCATCAAACAAGGATTCTGGATAGGTCCACTTGATGTGTGCGTCCAGGTCCCGATATGGCGACATGTCCAATTGGTGGTATAGCTCCAGATCGACTAGGCGGGGTAGATCTTTGACTAGGTCACGGAGATCTAGATGGCCGCTACCTGCAAGAGAATAGGCAACAACCTGACCGACATCAATGTGGAGTGACTCGATCTTCTGCCTGTATCCAAAAGCCATTGTGGTGGGGTCTGCCCGAAGTACATCCACCAGTCTATGAGCCTGAACCATAGGTACTAATGGTGGCGAGCAGTACAGTGCTGTAAGCGCAGGTTCGGTGAAGTTGCGGCACAATCGGGCCATCCTCAAAAGCCAACTTGGGGAGGACGACGATTGGAAAGAGCGGACGTCGTAAAGAGGGTATGCCGCATATTTGAAAATCTGAAGCAAGATGTGGTATGGGAGTGTTTGCCATAATGGGACGATTCCCGAGTAGAAAATCTTTTCCGCCCTGGAGGACTTCGCAGGTTGTTGAGGAGACCTCGGTGTGGGAGGCCTTGTCATCTTGCGCTTCTTAGGCTTGGGAACTTCATCCTCAGACTCATCAGAGTGATATGTGCGAGGACGTGAACGCTTTGGTCGATCTGTCCTCGAATTTGTATTTGGTGTTCTCGTTACAACCGGATTGCGAGTAGATCGGCGGGATGGGCGGGAAGGCTCAGGCGCAGTATATTCTATCAGATCATCTTCCTCGTCCTCATCATCTTCCTCCTCGTCGGACTGGTATGCGCGGATCCGCTGGCTGGACCGCTGTGGTTGTACCCGGGACTTCGCAGCACGCCGAGATGATGCTCGACGTGTAGTGGAAGACTCTGCTATTTCATCGCCGCTGTCCAGATCGTCGCCGAGAAGTGTGTCTGTATCGGAGGAGGGTTCGGCGTAGGAAATTGCAGGTTTCGCTCTGAGAGTAGTGAAGTTAGCATTTCTTCTTTGTGAATATAGCAAGCGAGAGATATGAAGAGTGTTTGAAGCAAGTACAAAGATAGTGGCGAATGTTGTGATAAATTCCTGATGTAGCACCTAGCACCGCTCACCTGGTAGATCGAGACACTGCACGACTGCGATGGCGAGAACTTGATGAAGCCATGATTGCGTCAGGAAATCCAAAGAGCAATAGCAAAGAAGTGGAAGTTGTTTGCCCGTTCTATGCGACCATGCGCCGGTCCTCAAGACTTATACGCGACCAGCGCAGTCGATGATGTTGCTGTGTTGACACAGCGTGAGTGAAGGGAATGAAGTCGCAACCTTGCAAGTTTGTGATGAACGAAATCAGTCAGCCTTACATCGGCCCTTCAATGATCCGATGCTGCATTGCGCCTTCCTGCATCGGGGAACCTTGCCGAAGCAGTCAAGCCACAGCCAAGCCACAGGGCCCCATCCGCGTGACTTGGGGAAATAAACAGTTTTTGGAAGAGCAGAGAGGCGCCATCACAACAGTTGCAGTTGGGACGAGCTGCCCTTTTCCACGCACCACCCAGAAAACAAGAACATCCATATCCATAGTCGCCCCCATACATCTAGGATTCCGGGATATATTCGTATCGCCTTCTGCACTCTCTCTTTGGGGCGATTATCTCCCAATATCACTCAGATCCCGTCAGTCACGTTTGACGCGTCTAAAAGTTCTCGGGTTCGGGGCAGGCGCATACAAGAGGTTGGGGAGAGCGCATTGTTGCTCGTCGCCGCCTCCTCCCACAGCCGCATTCCAAAGCATAACCAAACTTTCTGGAAACAAGGAAACCAAGGCCGATCTCTTTGCATGGACCTCACCAGCGACGCCTGGGCTACCGAGCCTCAGATATGAGCGATGTCAGCGCCTGATAAATTTGGAGCAGGTGCAGGCGCGATCTCCTTCTCCTTCTCCTCCACTCCCACCCCTCTAGCAGTCTTTCCCCGCCACCACATCCGAGATAGACCATTTCTGCGACGGAATGTGCGTAGGGTCATAGACGCTTTAATCATGGGATCAACAATATCAAAAATGGCCTCCCCGTTCAGCGGCGCAAAACATGCGCCCCGGCCAGTATTATCAGACGACGAAGACGGGGACCCCCAACCGCCAACGAAACGCAGGAGACTCAACACCAAACTCGGAGAGGCATTGATGGGAGCGCGGACGGAAGACGAGGGCGGATTTCGCAAACCTTTGGGTCATGTGACAAATGGAACACGACCTCCAGGACGATTTGGCGCCAGACCAGGACCTGTACAGCCCTCAGATTTCTACGGCAAGGCGCGATCGACGACGCCAGCGATTTCAGCAAAAAGGCCTTTTGCGGACATCTCAACGGACCGCAGAAAATGCTCTATTGAGAAGACGTTACTCAGAAAACCCACGGATTTCAGGAAATCTTTACGCGTTGACGTCTGTGGTATTGATCCAGCACTCAGCGAAGACGATTTAAGGAATCCTTCGGAGTGGCCGCTTCGAATCAAATGTAATTTGCTGGTTGCGATATTCTGCCGCAAAAGTGACGTGGAGCCCCTCATCGCTCAAAGGTGCAGGCGTGTCAAAACTTGCATGCTAGAAATCACTATAGACGATGATGGGACAGTCAAGAGAGAATTCAATCCACCTGCGTCTATCATCTTTGCTCCCAACGAGTTCTACGTCAATCGAAGGACGAAGAAACCGAACGGAGATGAAGGAGCCGGGGATGGATTCGATTATTACCAGGACTTTTCTGAAAGATACAGGCTTCAAATAACGATAGAGCCTGTAGGGTATCATGTAGCGTGGCCACCTGTGATCATACCTCCGCTAGACGAGCTGGATTCTGAAAGCGAATCCAGCATACCGGTATCCACAGCTTTGGGGATGAAGAACGCCAAGTTTATGGACCTCGCCCTCTTCAGCGAGCTAAAGAATCCGCTAAATCCAAATCGACAAAGTCTTTCTCCGGAATTAAACGTGTGCTTTGGGGATTCAAAGCAATCCTTGCGAGATCGCCTCAAACTTCAGATTCGGTGGGCTCTTCCGAGTCCCATAAGCGCCGTGCCAATAAGAACGGTGAAGCTTGAATCGCCTGTTAATGACGCGGCTCCAATGGCACTCAACGATATTCCTCCTGTATCTCCATCTCGACCACCAGGGGACGGAGCAATGCCTGAAAGCCCGGCCAATAGCCGCGCCCAAAGGGCTCGTACGAATGTGGGGACTTACAATTTAAAAGCTTTGAGTACATTAGCTCAAGGTAAATCTCCAAGGAAGCGAAAGCAACGAGAGAAAACAGCCTCAGCAGATGCTTCGGGTATTACGGTGACATACACTCTTGGAAGCTTAGACGCTACAGAATCCGGCGTCCAACGGGAGGCAAAAGTGGCTGGGCTGAAATGTCCGTTCTGCAGCTGTCCCAATAAGTCCGTTGACTTTTTAACATTTCATTTGCAAAACGAGCATTTGAACTTTACATTTCAACTTCGACGTGGCCAGCCCAGAGTGCAATACTTCCTCACAAGCGTCAAAAGTCGCTTGGGGGAACCCTCTCGAACTGTTCAATTTACCAAGCCTTCCACGGTATTTGAGCTGGACAAGTACCTTGACGGGGACGAATCGTGGCTAAAATCTCGTCTTGGACCACAGCATAATGTTTTGCCTCCGCATGTCCTTGAGGGAGCTCAAGAATCATCGCTTTCGTCGTCATCACACGGCTCCAGATTTAGCTCTCCAAATACATCGAATGATACCGATGACATGCTAGATGGGCTGGATGGCTTCAAGAAACCGTTTGCGCTACGAGTAAGATCAGAAAAACGACTCTACGTACCCAAGACGGACAAACCACTCTTCGATGCCATCTCCAAGCGAATACTCGAGCCAGGAGAGGAATACGCTAATAGCGATGACGAGAAAGAAGAGAGCTGGCTCATGTTGAAGCACCGGGATGCAGTCAACGATTACACGGATTTGACGGATGATGAGAAAAGTTACATCAACCGGTGGAACCCCTTCATTATGGGTGAACAACTTACCAGCGATAAATACCTGGGCGAGACCCTGTATCGTTTTGTGGTGACAAACAAAGATTGGTTGGTTCGGAAGCAATCGAGGTTAACGGAGTTTGCGAGGCATAGCCAAACTCTCAAGGCCCGAGGCGCCGTCAGTGGACACCAAAGAGCAACATGCTTCAGGGTACTACGGGTAGCTCGGCACGAGATGCAGAGCAAGCGAGAAGAAGAGGCTGAGATGAACGGGAAGGAGCCCGAAATGGTTGAGAACGAAGATGATGACAGTAATCACGAAGAGGTCGATTCGAAGCCCAAGTCGCCCAAATTCCGGGGTCCTTTAACCTGCATCTGCCTCGAGCATACACTGCCCTCGGACCGAGTGATCTGTCGAGGCCCTGATCCCACCGTAAGCGTCCCACACTGCCACCCCTACTATAAACCCAGCTCACCACGCGTTAAGAAATGCCCCAATAAATTCTACCACCGCGAATGCGCAAAAAAGTCGGGTCGACCAATCTCGGGAAACTGGCAGTGCGACGAGTGTTTTTCTTCCTCGGCTCCAGCAAAATGGCATGAATGATTGCATAGTGCCGGGGCGGATGCATATAGGATTCTTAGCATCGGAGTTGGCGGGATTGTTTACTTCATCTTGGACAGTGCGTATGTATATTAGTTGTATGTATAAAGCCAGCAGGATTAAAAGGCATGGAGAGCGTGGGTGTTGGGAATGGAATGGGAGGGAAGGGATGCATATATGCATTGTGGGATACACTAGCTGCTTGCCAGCCATGCTTGTACAGAGGCAGCACACAACACCACACAAACAAACCAAAAGGGGAGACGAGAGAGATAATGTGAAGCCGAAGCGTTAAGAAGCATTGTTTTATAAATCGCACGTGATTCATCCCCTATTCGATTGGGTCGCCTTACGATGTCTGTCAGGCCGAATGCAAGTTTACGACAACCGATTGCAGGGTTTGCGTTGAAGTAAGCCTCAGTTTGGGAATAGCAATCTATATATAATATATAATAGGCGCGTGAATAGCTGCAAGCAATGAATGAATATAGAATTAAACTTTACTTTGCCACACTACAAATAATACAAAGGGTTTGTTGTGTGTATAGTATGAGGATATTATGCAGCTTTCCTTGACCTCGATTGTTCTCGTGCATTTGCATGCAGATGCTGCAGAATTTCTTAGCTGGGGCTGGGGCTGGGGCTATTGTTGTCTATTTTCTGCTGGGGGGCGCAAAACTACGGAAGCCAGCCGCCGCACTTGATGGACATGGACCAAGCGCAATCATCTTTCTCCACCCGCGAGCCGAAGATCTGATGCCAGCCCAGCCAACCCAGCCACACCTTGTCACCAACCAGCAATACTACGGCATCCCATCGATTACTACCACTACCGTACCGCGACCGTCACCACCACTACCTTACCGCCGCAGACCCCTCCGCGACACCACAACCACGCTTCCACCACTTCCACCGCGACTTGCGATCCGAATACCTGCCATTCATTGATGCCGACCGCTGGCTTGCCGAATTGGAGTCGCGCATGCTCTATGCGGTTGCGCTGCTGCGTTGTACTGGGCTGGCCTGCTTTGCGACAATGAATAGCCCTTGATTTGGAGACAATAGCTGCCAATCTCACATCCTGCGAATATCGCCGCATCTATTCACCTATACCTCGAGTCATCGAGCGCGCAGCTCTTTCAAAGCTTCTTTCGCGGATGTACCATCAGCTTCTCTCGCTCTGTCGCCATTTTCCACTTCTTTCACTACCTACTTGCCGCATAGAAAGATTTCCCCGATCAGACCCTCTTCAACATCAAACCGCCATCTGACACACCCCATTTCTCCCCGCCATGGAGGCCAGGAAGGGCGCTTCAACAGCTGCGAAAAGTCTGGCCGAAGCAGACAAGCAGATCGCGGATCTGAAAGACCGCTACCTACCCCACGTACGTTGTGTGCCCATCCCATCATTCTTTGTCCCCCCTGCTCACAAGACCACCACGCCCAGATCCCCCACCTCCTCTCCATCAGTACAGACTACCCTTACCGCCCCGAATTCCCGCACGAGAACCAGAACACGCCGTTCGCCTGGTGGGAGGTCAAGGCGCTGCAGTACATGACCCTAATCACAGACGGCGACCGCGGCATCGCAAATGCAAAGGGGAATTGGGAGGAGGAATACGCTGCTCCACCGAGCGCAAGCGTTCGCAGCAGTACTGGGACGCCGAACCCGTTCAACAAAGACAGGGATCCGAAGAAAGCGGCTGTCAAGTACTCGATTAAGGACTACAAGAATATGAAGCAGACGGGTGTCAAGCCGAGCCCGCGACCTGTGGCTGCGGATGCGGAGCGCAAACCGGGTCACTCGAGGAATATTAGCAATATCTCTTTAGGTACGCCAATGACGCGTGCTCCGTCTTCAGAGGGACCGGTTCCGGAGGCAAGACAGAATGGCGCAAGTGGTTCTGGGAGTGCGGCTAGGGTTGGAGCTGAGAGGTATAGTATTCGATATGTTGGTCGCGCGTCAAAGCTAATGCAAGTTCCCTAGATCAAATGCGCCTCGATCGAACGGGCCTGATACGAAAGAGAATGGTCCCCTGACGAATGGCCATGCAAAGCATCCCCGCGATTCATTAAATCACAAAGACTCGAATGCTAAAGTCACAAAATCCCATCACGTTCTACCTCCGCCTAAACATGGCCTTCCACCTAGACCCCAATCACCCCCCCGGGAAAAGCAAACGCCTGATCCCAAGCCGCAGAAGAGACCACTGGACTCGGTCACAGCTCCACCTGAGAAACGGACCAAGATTGAACAGTCCAGAGCGCCTTCCGGTTCCCAAAATGCTCTTTCTCGGAAACCGGACCTTAAGCCATCACCAGTCAAGGTTCAAAAACAGCAGGCGCAATCCTCACAGGACTCCCCGCAATCAAGAAAAAATACCCCATCTTCGAAACCCATCGACTCAAAAACATCATCAAAATCAAATAAACCTCTAGATTTACCACCACTCTTATCACCGTTACCAGCTGATCTCGAAAATGGTCCTAGTTCACAGCCTTCTGGATTTTCAAATCTGAAGCCGGAATCGGGAAGGAATTCATCTGCAAACACGCCTTCTAAACCTAAAATTGCCTCTGATACAATCGTTGTCAAGAGTCATAAGTCGGGACAGGCTGAAGCATCACCTCTTCCTACTCCCTCAAGATCAGAATCGCCGTTTAAATTACCTCCCCTTCTATCACCCAAATTACCGCCCGTCATTGAAGCAGAATTACTCCGGCTGCAGCAGAAGGCGCAGAATAGTAATACTGTTGAAGCGCGGCACGAGAAAGCACGGCAGCCAGGTGCACCAGGCGTAGCTCAGAAGACGACCAGACCGAAAGTTGGGCATCCGCCAAAACGCAGTCACGCTGAATCTAGCAGGTCTCAGGAACCTGAAAGATCCGAACTCATTGTGAAACTCAAATACAAGAAACAAAGCAGAACAACAATCGAGCGTATTCTCAAACTGCGACCAACGCCAAACAAAGAATACAGTCACCCAGAATCCAGTCGCAAAAGCCTGCAACCGTCCGCCCTGCCAAAAGACTCGTCAGATTCCGAAGAAGACACACCATTGGCAACGGTACCGAAACCAGTAGCGGCAGCTCGCAAACGGCCATCCGCAGAACCAAGGTCATCAGAACCCGCGCCCAAACGCCCAAAATCAGACAGTATTTCTGCAGTCGACACCTCGAAATCCAACTCCACGCCCGTCAAGCACGCCTTCAAATCCCCAGCTGTGACCGCGCCTTCAGATCGCAATTTATTGTCTACGCCTAAGAAAGGAGAAGCGATGAAAAGCGTCCCAATGCGCCGTCTCGATTCCAACGATGGCAACGCCCGCACGCCGCAAGCTACGAGCACGTCTACTCCTGCATCGGCAGAGAAACCGCGTATCAACGGCGAAACGAGAATCGAGATCGATAAGCTAAAGACAGACGAGAAGCGGCTTACGAATCAAGCTTTGAAGCTGAAGCACAAAATGGACGATATCCTGAAAAACAAATCCCAGGCGGACCGCAATTCAGTAACTGATAGCCAGAGGAAACTGGGGCTTGGTATAGGCCTCGAATGCATCGTCGTCTACATGAACGCGTTTAGTCTCAACATCCGCATCCAGCGCAAACAACTAACGCCCATCTCAACCCAGAACTGGGAGAGCCTCGTCAGACTCTGGGAATTTATCAACAATATCATCAACGGTTCCAAATTCCCCGTCCTGCTCGCGCTCTCCACGCGTCTCGGTGCTCTCTGCCGCGAGGAACTGAGAAGATTGTTGATTGAGACGAATGGGGGTGGGGTAATGGACTTGTTGAAAAGGAATGAGGGGAAGGCGCAGGAATTGTGGAAGGTGGCTTATGCGCTGAGGGGCGAGATTGAGGGCTTGGGCGTTAGGGATGAGATGGGGCCTTGGAGTGGGGTTCCTGAGGCGGGGAGGTTTGCGCTTGAGGTGCTGGGGAAGTGGGAGGGCAGGGAGGGCGTTGGTTGGAAGAGGGATTCGTGATCCTAACTTCCTTATCTTTGGGTGTACAAGAACTCGGCGTATACGGTACAGGCAGGCAGGCGT